>Ga0214542_1001251_pt1 | contig 51588 bp, 49 predicted proteins | sample CNSS1metaG_FD_160096 | JGI IMG/M metagenome (GOLD analysis project Ga0214542, IMG submission 160096) | Root nodule microbial communities from cowpea collected in UCLA plant growth center, Los Angeles, California, USA - CNSS1 | ecosystem: Host-associated > Plants > Roots > Nodule | place: USA... | reverse complement strand
AAAGTTGACCTTTGACCAAGATTAGCTTAACTTAAACCAACATGCTAATCTTTGTTTGTCTTGTTTTGTAGGTAATTAAGAGAAAGTAGAGCATGCTAGGTGGCACATGGTGATTGGAGCATATGGATGATGCGGAAGAGAGAGGAAAGCAAAAAGCATAAAGTAATAGCAAAAGTAGACATGTACCTTGTCTCTGTTTGCCTTTTTGGTTTATTCCTTGGTAGGCTACTTGGTCTCCTTCGTCTTTTGACCTAGAATCCTCGTGGAAATGCATCCACCAACCACATGCTCTCCTTTTGGCCGTGAGGTGCTCTAGCTCAGGATATTACGGTTTGCTAGTTAATCCTTTTCATCTTTATGTATTTGCTAAAGGACCCCTACGAACTTCTATTTAAAGGGGGCTCCTTGTCTTGTAAAAGGGTTGATCATTTTGAAATTATAAGCTTGTGTTTGAACCACCCAAAACCGTGAGCTCTCCTTCCATGAAGTGAACTCACATTTGCCTTATCTTGCTTGCAAGTGGCAGCACCATCACTCATCTCTAAGGTTTGGTTGGCTTAGATCCCCCCTATGAGTGGCGTTCTTCATCCATTGGTTTAGGACGTAATTTCATGAATCTCTTAGTGAGATTCATGGTTGTGCCTCATGGTTTAGGACGTAATTCCATGAATCTCTTGGTGAGATCTCATGGTGGTGCCTCATGGTTTAGGACATAATTCCACGAAGATTCATGGTGGTGCCTCATTATATAATTTAGTAAGGATTCAAGGATTGCATCCTAAAACTCTAAAGAGTAAGTTAGTCTCATGTAGAGCGTACTGACTCAAGTGGTGAGAGTAGTAGGAGGCCCTAGCCTTTGGCAAGATAATGACCTTAGCTGTTTGAAGGCTAACCTTGTGCGTGGTAGGGTGAAACTCATTGGCAATGGCTATGTAGAGCAGTAGAGGCCACCACAAGTGCAAGCATCTAGTGAATCCAACTGATTATATGTATCCGGATAATTGAGCCTTAGAGTTTTGAATTATCTGCTATCACATATTTGGTTGATTTATGTATCTTTGGCTTGTAAATTGTATGCTAAATTGTATGATAAAACCTATTTCACTCTAGCTTACCCTTTCTGTTTGTTGCGTGTCTTGTGTGTGGTTTTCTCCTTTTGCGATGATCATCAATTTATTGATGTGAACAGATGTGGGAACTCCTGGCGGTCCTCAGGGTGATGGAAACTCCGCTACGTAGCTTATCTTGGGTTGGATCCCCCTTGCTCCAAGTTTTCTTTTAAGGCATTGTGGCAAGTACTATCTTGCTCTTTGAGCATGTATTTTGAATACTGTTAAACTTTTATCTCGTATTATTAATGGCATCATGGTGTGCCTTAGTTTTCTTCCAAGTATTATAGACAACTGTAGGGAGTGACATTTCTACTCTATGACAATCCCTTTTTCATCATTCTGTGTGATGTTTCATTTAAATAAGTCTCAGTATTAAATGGGACGTTACACTTCTTTAATTTATTTAATTTTTGCTTAGTTGGACCTTTTGGAGACCTACTTCTCTAATTTACTTCATTCTTTCTTAACTTGACCCTTTGAAGATCAACTTTCTAATTTACTTCATTCTTTCTAAGTTCGGTCCATTGAAGATATTCTTCTTTAATTAATGCTTGTCTGACCTATCGTTTCAAGTTGGCCTAGATGGTACAAGGACAAATTTAGGCTCAATTCTTGGACCATAAACTTTAATTCGGCTTTTGGACGTTTAATATCTATCTTCAAGTATCGGATAAGACCCCAAAAAATTGGAACATTACAATATTGTATCACAATAGCCAATTTAGCCTGATTATAGTCGTAAAACCCGTCTACATAGCCCCCAAAGACGTAAATAATCACCATGTATGAACGAGTAACAGTACTCGGCCTAAGCCATTAAAGGGTAATCGGCCTAAGCCATTAAAGGGTAATCGGCCTAAGCCGCTAACTTAGGATAACTAAGCAAGAACTTGACAAAGTCAGAGCACTACCAGCAAGGCTCCTAAGGGCCCACAATAATCAAACTAAGGGGCCTGACCTAAGACCCAGGCCCACTTACGACCCAAACAGGGGCCCAGCCCATGACGTGGCCAGACATAATTAATAATCTATAAATATGTATGGACCTCAGCAATTAAAGGTACGCATTCATTACTCCCTTAATTACGAGATTTGACTTTCTGAGAGTTCTTTGCTGACTTAAGCGTCAGAGTCTCTTCTGCAGGTAACCCTTCTCGGGTCCAAACCGGTCCACACCAAGATATCCATAGATGACATATAGCAGTCGGGAGGAAGCCTACTAAGGAGATTGTGGATTGGGGTAAGGTAACGCTTGTGTCTAACATATCTTATTTGTTCTCCACAGGAACAATTAGCACCTACCGTGGGGCACGAGATAATACTTTACGGACCAACCCGCATTCTCTCGAAGATGGTTTCTACGTGCAGTAGAGCAGGAGTTAACAAGTAAGCTGAAGCACATCCTGCAACACCTGTTACTACCACCCCGGACTTGGCCACTATCCTAAACGGTCAAGCCAAGATGCAACATGAATTGGCTGATTTGGAGAAACACGGTGCTGATGAGCTGGAGGCACTACGACAAGAAAACACACGGCTAAGGCGAAAGATTGAAGTCGATCCCACTGAAAAGGAAAAGGCTAAGGAAACATTTGATGCTGCAAGGTCCCCAGCTTTCCAGCCCACTGAAGAGGAAAGCAAGTACAATCCTACCCTGCACATCTTCACCACCACTCAACAAACTCTCATCCTCTCAACCCATCATACACACTTCCATCCCACCCTCCTAGGAAACACTGCGGCTCCTACCCTCGCTGCCACCCTTCCCACCACCCACATCCCACCTTACAACATACCTTCCACCCTACCTACAACACATATCCCACCCTACAACATGCCTCCCACCCTCCTTACCATCCATATCCCCCCTCACAACTTTACATCAACTTTTCCCACCCTCGTTCACCATCCCTTCCCCCCTCACCTACTCCCATCTACACAACCCAGACGTTGTCATCCTTTTACTGATTTCATCGCCAACAACCCCCTCCCTACCTAGTGGGAGCCTTTCACCCTGGAGTGTTATACAGGTGAGACCGATCCAGACTAGCACCTCAAGGTCTATATCACCCACGTCGCCCTCTACACTTCTCACGATGTCATTTTCTGCAAGGCCTTCCCTACCATCCTTAAAGGTCATGCCTTCGAATGGTTTACCACCCTTCCGCCATACTCCATCAACTGCTTCGACACCCTCTCCCACATGTTCACCACTCACTTCGCTGGCAGCCGCCCACATCAAACTACAACCATCTCCCTTCTTGGCATCAGACATGAACAAGACGAGATGCTTCAGGCTTTCATTGATCACTTCAGCAAGGCTGCCCTTCACACACCACACCTCAATCAAGAAATGATACTTCAGTGCATGGCATTCACTCTCAAACCCGGCCCCTTTGCCAATAACGTCTACCTCCACCCACCCGCCTTCATGCATGAGTTGAAACTTCGCGCCGCCGACTATGTCCGCATGTAGAAGATGCAAACTCTCCATACAAAATTCTGCAATGACTATACACCCTCTACAACAACCCCCATACACAACCTTCCCGGCCTGATCCTAGACCCCGAGAACCCCGACAACCCCACTTTACCAAATATGCACCCCTAAACGTTCCTTGATCCCGTCTCCTTGACGAAGCCCTACAGGTCAACCTCATCCCACCATCACGCAAGATGACCATTCCCCCCAACGCGGACATGACGAAATATTGTCGCTATCACCGAAACCACGACCACACAATAGAGGAATGCAAAGCACTCCAAGACAAGATTGAAGAATTGGTTCGTGCTGGCCACTTTCGTTGCTTCATCCGCCGAGACGACCACCCTCCAAGATCCAACCACCATCCACGTTCTGACCACCGACGCCCTCCCCGCGATTCTCGCCATATACAAACGTCCAGTCAACCCACTAACCGCGACCCCCAACCTACTTGCACTGATATTGCCCCGATTGACCCCCCACTACGTGGCACCATTAACACCATCTCTGGTGGCTTTGCTAGTGGTGGATCCACCTCATTCGCCAGAAAGAGACACCTCTACCATCTACAATCCATCAACCATATCACTCACTCCCACCACAAACGTCGAATGCCCCCCATAACCTTCATAGATGACGACTTTCATGGCCTTGACCACCAACAAGATGACCCCATGGTCATCACACTAGTGCATTTTAGAGTTTCTACATCGTAGTATAAGCCTCAGTTCCTACGCAACCGCTGCATATAAAAACGCGGTGGCATTTTTGTAATAAAAGGCACCTTTTATGCCTCGATTGTCATACTAACCGAGGCATATAGCTCAAAAAATTTTACGAATTTGCGCTGTCTACAAAATTTGAAATTTTTTAACTGCTTTTATGCCTCGGTTACCACAGAACCGAGGCCTAATACCCTTCTTGCTTTAGGTTTTTATTACCCGATGTAGTTTCTTGGTTGTATTTTTTTTAATTCACTAACAGAATATGCCTCGGTTTCGAATTAACCGAGGCAGTATGGCTTCCTAGAGTTAAAAAAAACCCAAATCCTTTCGCAGCTGCGCAAAGCATCTTCTCCCATTCTTCTTCTCTGAGCATCCCCATGTAGTATCCAAATATTTTCTTCTTCTTCCACTACGCCCCAACTGTTTGTTCCGACTTCACCACCGCTGCACCACCACTGCACCGTGGAGGAGGTGGTTTCATGGCTGCTGATGTTGCGTCATTCCACCAGCGCCGCTGCTGCGCCGTTCTGCCAGCATTGCTGCTGCGCCGTTTCGCCAACGCCATTTTTGCGCCATTCTGCCAGCACCGCTGCGCTGCCACTTCACCGTGATGAGATTGGGCAGTTCCTTCTCGTATCCTCTGATCAAGTTTGGTGGGTCTTCGTGGAAGAGGGATCAGAGTCCCGTTTCTGTTTTTCATGGCCCTGTTTCGTGTAGTGGTAGCAGGAGAGGTTCCATTAGTTCTACCTCTGTGAGAAGTATCAGGGGTGGGACTAGTGGGTTGTTTTATGGGTTTGTGAGGAATGCGTTCGGGTCTTGTTTGGATTATTACTTAGATACAAGTGATTCATCTGTCACGCTTGCGGATGAGTCAACCTTCAACTTAGAGGATAATTGTGTGGAGGGTGGGTTTCATTTTGAGCCCTATGCTAAAAAGTTACTGTTGGGGGTGCAGTTGAGACATAAGATCTTCTACGAGGAGTTTGTCATCAAGGCCTTTAGTGAAGCTGAGAAGGCACACAGAGGGCAGGTATGCGAAATCATAGAATGAAAATTAATTTATTGTGTTTTGGAGTTGAAGGGTGTGCTACGTGGTTTTGGACTTTTGGTGAATTGATCTTTTGTTTGTGTTTTTTTAGATGCAGGCTAGTGGGCTAGAAGAGAATTCAATTTTTTTTAAATACTTATATGCCTTGGTTGAGAAAGACCCGAGGCAGTAAATGTACCTTTCTGTCGCAGTTAAAATAGACTCAAGGCAGTAAATATTAAATATGCCTCGGGTTTGTAACCGAGGCATAAAGAACTACCTTTTTACCTCGGCCGTATATGCCTCGGTTGCGGACCCAAGCCAAAAGCTGGAAATAACCACTGTCATTTCCCTTCCCTGCACTAGTGTCACGGTTGAGTTGGAAAATTATGTCGTCAAGAAAGTCCTCATTGACCAAGGCAGTTCTGTCGACATCCTCTACTCGGCAACGTATCAGAAACTCCAGCTCCCCACCACCGCCATGGTTCCATACGATGAACCCACATATGGTTTCTCAGGGGAAAAGGTCTCCACCCGTGGCTACATCGATCTCCATACCATTTTCTGCGATGGTGCTCAAACCAAGACAATCCCTATTCGTTTCCTCATCGTTGAAGCGCCCACGTCCTATAATGTCCTCCTCGGCTGACCATCCCTCAACACTTTTGGCGTAGTCGTATCCACACCTCATCTGACCACAACTTCCCATCCTTCAAACCAATCATATTGAACGACCACCCGGCTCTGACATAGCCTTATTTGGAGATGATCTAGACCCCAGAGTAGGTCGGGATGCTCGCCTCGAGCTGGTCGAAGAAACTATACCACTGGAACTCCCTAATGGATGCGCCATCAAACTCGGCACTGGCTTACAACCTGAACAGTGCGACATCCTTACACCCACCCTCATCAGCAACACAGACCTCTTTGCCTGGTTAGCCGCCGACTTACTCGGCGTTGACCCTCAAGTTGCATCCCACAAACTCTCCATTTACAAGGAGGCCAAATATGTCTCCCAGAAAAAATTAAAACTTGGTGAAGAACGTCGATTAGCGACCAAGGCTGAAGCCGACAAGTTACTCAATGCAGGATTTATTGAAGAAGCCCACTACACCACCTAGCTCTCCAATGTAGTCTTGGTTAAGAAAGCTAATGGCAAGTGGCGAATGTGCGTCAATTACACGGATCTCAATAAAGTGTCCTAGGGACGCCTACCCCTTACCCAACATTGACTGACTAGTTGACGGTGCAGCTGGTAACAAAGTTCTCAATTTTCTTGATGCATACTCTGGTTACAACCAGATTCCCATGGCCACATTCGACATGAACAAAACTGCCTTTATTACAGACGATGCCAACAACTTCTACAAAGTCATGCCATTCGGCCTCAAAAATGCAAGAGCAACCTATCAACAACTAATGGATAAGGTCTTCAGCCACATAATGGGTAAATGTGTCGAGGTATACGTCAACGATATGGTCGTCAAATCCCTGAGTCATCATCAGCACGCTCAAGACTTGTCCACTGTCTTCTTTGCATTATGGCAATACAACCTCCGCCTCAACCCCGAAAAGTGCGTCTTCGGCATCGATCGTGGTAAATTCCTCGGTTTCATGCTCACACAACGCGGCATAGAAGCTAACCCCGAGAAATGCAATGCAATTATTGAGATGCGAAGCCCCAATAGTGTTAAAGAAGTGCAACGCCTCATTGGCCGACTAACCGCTATCTCCCGCTTCCTTCCCAAATTGGCCGAACAAACCCAACCCATTATTCAACTACTCAAGAAATCGGCCAAGTTCTCGTGGAACGACGAATGTGAACAAGTTTTTCAAAAACTAAAAAACACCCTAACCTCACCACCCATCTTCCATAAGCTGGACACTCATCAAACTCTACTCGTCTACATCACCGCCAAGGATCACACCGTAAGCGTCGCGTTAGTCCAGGAGGTCGATGGCACTCAAAACCCTATGTACTTCGTCAGCTGAACCTTGCAAGATCCTGAAACCAGATACCAGATGTTGGAGAAATTAGCCTTGTCCTTAGTACACGCAGTGCGATGCCTACGTCCCTATTTTCAAAACCACAGCATTATCGTCAAAACCGATTACCCTATCTAGAAAATACTTCAAAAGCCAGACCTTGTCGGCCGCATGTCATCTTGGGCCATAGAGTTATTCAAGTTTAACATCCGTTACGAACCCCACAACCCTATCAAAGCTCAATGTCTCCTAGACTTCGTCAACGATCTACAACAAACCCCTACAGAGGACCAATAGACACTATATGTTGATGGTTCTTCAAACCCAAAAGGAGCAGGTGCCGGTATCGTCTTGGAAGGCCCCAACGACATCCTCATCGAAAAATCCCTTTACTTCACCTTCAGAACATCCAACAACCAAGTTGAGTACGAAGCCATCCTCGCCGGTCTATCCCTCACCTGCGAAGTCGGCGTTAAAACACTCACGTGCAAAATCGATTCCAAACTCACAGTGAGACACTTAAATGACGAATTCCAGATTAAAGACCCCACCCTCATACAATACTATCACCTGGTCTGAAATGTTATATAATTTGCTTTTGAACGCGTCTCCATCCGACACAACCCCTCGATCCGAAAATGTCAAAGCCAACATTTTGTCCAAGATGGCCAACACTAAGCTAAAGAGCCGACACCGATCCCTCTTACAACAAACAATATTCGCTCTTTCTACAACAAATACTTGTCATACCCTAACCCAACACCAAGTTGACAAATGGACCACCCCCTACATCCAATACCTCCGAACCGGTAACCCCCCGCCTAACGCCAACAAAAGTTGACTTGCTAAAGCTGCCAGGTACACAATGATAGGCGATGACTTATACAAGCGTGGATACGGCCAACCACTTCTCAAATGTGTCACTGCAAAGCAAGCCCAGTACATCATTAAAGAATTACATGAAGGCATATGCGGCTATCACTCCGGCGCACGCACCATGACTACCAGAATCCTTCGCCCTGGTTACTTTTGGCCGATCATGGAAGCCGATTGCCACACTTTTATCAAAAAATGTATACCCCTGCTAGAAACATGGCAACCTCATCCATCTAAAACAAGAACAACTTCATTCTATACTATCCCCGTAGCCCTTCGCAAAGTGGGGAATGAACATTCTCGGCTCTTTTTCCCTTGGAAAAGGCCAAGTAAAATTCCTTATAGTAGTCGTCGACTACTTCACCAAGTGGATAGAGACCAAACCATTAGCCATAATTACCGCCCAATAGGCCCAACAATTCGTTTGGAAAGATATTATATGCCGATATGGCGTCCCACATATGATCATCATCGACAATGGCCGAAAATTCATAGACAAAGAACTCGCTAAATTTTATACCGGCCTAGGCATCAAACATGTAACCAGCTCTGTTGAACACCCACAGACCAATGGACAGGCCGAGGCAGAAAATAAGGTAATACTAGTAGAACTGCGCAAACGGTTGGACAACGCCAAGGGCCAGAAGAATTAGTGGAAGTGTTGTGGGCCTATAGGTGTACCCCCTCAATCAGCAACAAACGAATCTCTATTTAGCCTAGTATACGGCGCAAACGCCGTGATACTAGTCGAAATTGGCGAACCATCCCTGCGCCGAGAACTATATGACCTAGTTCAAAATCACCAAAACATGAGCACCCACCTCGACTTCCTACCCGAGTTAAGAGAAAAAGCCCATATGTGCAAATTAGCTGCCAAATAGAGAACGACCAGAAAGTATAATGTGAACCTATGCTCAAGATCGTTCGCGAAGGGAGACTTAGTTTGGAGAATGGCCAGCAGTGCAAGAAAGAAGGATGGAAAGTTCTCTGCCAATTGGGACGGCCCGTACCGAATACGTGAAGATGCTGGAGAAGGAGCGTATAAGCTTGAACAATTATCAAGCGAAGAGATACCCAATACATGGAATGTGTCCCATCTCAAGTTTTATTTCAGTTAAGACATATACTGTACTGAATACTTGTAACCCTAGGTGTACTCTTTTTCCTCACCTGGTCTTTTTTCCCTAAGGAGGGTTTTGGCCACAGAGTTTTTAACGAGGCACCCCAAATCTCATGAATAAAACAAAGGGTTATTAACCTCACGTCTACTCCTCGCATTTATCTCTGATTCATTTTAAGTTTCCCACCCTTACAACAAGTAAGCGGCCTGGGTCGAACACCCTTAATTTATCTTTACATTGTTTTAGTTCCTCACCCTTACCACAAGTAAGTGGTCTGGGTCGAACACCCTTAATTTATCTTTACGTCGTTTTAGTCCCCCACCCTTACCACAAGTAAGCGGTCTAGGTCGAACACCCTTAATTTATCTTTACATCATTTTAGTTCCCCACCCTTACCACAAGTAAGCGGCCTGGGTCGAACACCCTTAATTTAGCTTTACGTCGTTTTAGTTCCATACCCTTACCATAAGTAAGCAGCCTAGGTCAAACACCTTTAATTTATCTTTACGTGGTTTTAGTTCCCCACCCTTACCACAAGTAAGCGGCCTTGGTCGAACACCCTTAATTTAGCTTTACGTCGTTTTAGTTCCCCACCCTTACCACAAGTAAGCAGCCTGGGTCAAACACCCTTAATTTATCTTTACATCGGTTTAGTTCCCCACCCTTACCACAAGTAAGCGGCCTAGGTCGAACACCCTTAATTTATCTTTACATCGTTTTAGTTCCCCACCCCTACCACAAGTAAGCGGCTTGGGTCAAACACCCTTAATTTATCTTTACGTCGTTTTAGTTCCCCACCCTTACCACAAGTAAGCGGCTTAGGTCGAACACCCTTAACTTAATGTTAAAATCGTTTTAAGTTCATCACCCTCACCACACGTAAGCGGCTCAGGTCGACTACTCCCATTAACCAACAAACGTCAATAATACTTATCCAGATAAATAGATATAAAACGTAGCATATAGCATGCATAACAACATTACCATACAAGCGCGTTCCTATCATGTATGTTATCGTCAACAACCATAAAATAAGTATATCCACAATATGCATCACATTAAAAAGCAATGAAAAATATTGTACAGGTTATTACAAACTTAGGATTCATTGTCAATAGATATCATAAAACTACATCCTAAGCCGCCTTGTCGTCGTCACCTTCCACGGTCACCCCCGCATTCACGTCCTCATCCGCCATGACCTTCTCTACCTCCTCTTTAGGGCTGCTCTCGACTTCATTAATGAGTTGGTCGTCCACCACATCTTTGTTCACATCAAACCTCGGATCCACCACATCCACCTCCTTGTAGAAAAAGGCCGCCTGCCTCACCCCTTTCTAAAACCCATTGATATGCTTTTGGATGATGCAACTTTTCAAGTCCTCGAGTTCGACTTCTACCCATTCATGTTTTTCCTTCAACTCATCATAATCCGCCTCAAGGTCGGCTATCTTCCCTTTAAGCTTCTCTTCTGAGTCCAAGCAGCGAACCTTCCAGTTCCCCAACCTCTTTTTCTCCTCCTTCCACTCTTCCCTCTCCTTCTTCCATGTAGCCTTTTCTTTCGCAAACTTATCAACCTTACCTTGTAGTTCCTCCAACTTCTCATGGTTCCCTTCCTTCAACTTTCTTCGGTACAACGACCCAACTCGGTGCCCCAATATTAGAGCCTTGCTGCTAAACTCCACCATCGTCATCACCAGGTGGTCCGACTCCATACTATCAATGGAATTAATCAACGTCTCCAGCACGGTTAATCTCAATATCCTTCCTAACAGTCGTCTCCGACAGCTCAATCAAACCGGCTTCCGACCCCTTCGCGCCACTGGACGACCCCTGCCCTAACTAGGCAGCCCTCACTTTCTTAACATCTTTGCCTCTACCAGGCCTGGCTGGCAACTCGGCTTTCCTCTTGGTGCTGCCATCTACATGGACCTCCACCAATGACTCTTGTAGATTTGGAACTTCAGTGTTCCCGGCCGTTTTCTCCTTAACCGCCTTCTCCTTCCTTAGTGCTTGGAAAAGGTTCAAATATTTCTTCCCAACTTGAGCCATATGTCCTGCATTGAACACACCAAAGTTTGATTAGTTAACTTAGATACATTGAAACAGTTGAAATCACAAACAGATACCTTCAATATCAATTATGGATGAACTGAATTATAAACCCTAATTAAGCCCTTAGTGGGTAGTCTATCAGTAAACTTCATCAGCACTTCCACCACCTCCCTATCCGCTGTCGATAACTCATCGGTATTCATGTCCTTATACCGCCAAGGGTTACCCGTCCAACTAAAAGGGAACTTAGTACTCCCATCTGCGTTGAGGAAGTACGACCTCCCTCCCCCCTTCACCACCATTTTGAAAAACCTATCTTTGAAGTGTTTGAACGATTGCGTAAAGACGTCCAGCCTGCTTATACTCGGCCTGCTCACCAAGGATAACCATGTTGTCGGTTGTCGGGGCCTTGTGTCGTAAAAGTATAAATATGCAAGGGGAGAAGGCTGCAAATATAATGACTAATAAAGGACACGGAAGGCCTGCAAGTACGCTCAGCTGTTAGGATGCAGTTGGGTAGGCGCTACGTTTAATAGGCGAAGCACCCCCATAGCAAAGTCGTCTAACGACAATCTAACATGCAGTTGTGAAAAATGGCACATGTACATATAAAAGAACTTGTCGGCAACTCCTTCTTGACCATGGCAAACGCGCTCAACAGCGCTCACCTGTTCCAACGACACTATATCACGTTTCACGTCCCTCGCAATGACAGGAGTACAATTCAACCAGGAGTTCAGTAGCTTGGACCATCGGAATAACGACTGGTTTCGAACATCAAACGCAATCCAATCATAACCGGCCTTCGCCGGCCAACTTCTCTCTGCTATCTCCTCGGGAGGGTCTTCCCTCACTTCAATTATCGTCTCCATAGGAATTCTCCCCACCACAGCCATTGGGCTAACACTCCTCTCCTCAGGACGCCTACCTACATTCTCTCTAGACCGCATACTTCCACTACTCGACGATGACAACAACACACTATCACTAGTAGTAGACATACCTTTTGAGAATGAAAGATGTCGGCAGATACAAGAGACTAATCAGACAACTCTAACGCACGCAGATCTCTAATTTTAGAATTCTTTACAAATGAGCCAACAAAAACAAACTATCCACGCAATCCGCATTTATAAGCGATGATTCCAAACGACACAACTTCTTCCCGCCAAAAGTCACAACCCACATGAAGCGTCATAATGCACACCATAGGTCACAACCCTTAAAAATAACGGCGCAAAACCCTTCGATTAGACCTTTGACATCTGCTGTAAGACCCGTAGAATTTAATTAATTAAATAAATAATTAATTAATAAATGCGGGAGGGGAAATAATTGTGACATTAAATTATGGTTGGTATGATGTGGAAGAGTACTAGCTCATGTGGTTGAGAGTACTTTGATTGTGTGAGAGGACTTAGGTTCGAGTCCTATGTATGCTAAATTTTGTGTTATGGTTTTATTATTTATTTAAATCTATGAAAACATGTTCTGGTATGTTATGATGATTGAATTGTGATTTCTAGCATGAAATATGAATTAGTTAAATGGTTGATATTGATTTGGCAATTGCATGATTATGGGTTCAAGCCTCGGAGCACTTACATTAAACTTATTTTTTGGCATTTTTGGCTTTGACTTGAATATGGAAAGGTGGAAAGGAAACCTAAGTGAGTGGGCAGCCAAAGGAGGCTGGAAAGGCAGTCGTAGGGGGGAGTTGAATGGCACATTATGTCCTATTCAATGCCATTTTCGTTTTGGGATTATTCACTCAGTTTTAGGCACACTTTAAAAGGGAAAATTAGGTTAAGAGCTAAGGTTTGACAAGTTGGGAAGCATACTAGAGAGAAAGCACGAAAATCTGAGAGTTGTGAGACTTGAGGGAGAGTTGCGGTGCTGAATTGTGAGGAAGCAAGGAAGGTGGGTGATCAAAGGGGAACCTTACAAATTGTCGAAGTTTAAGCGAAAGGATCCAGGTTAGGGGAGTTTTGCGTTAAGTTGTGTAATTAGTATAACTGCCTGATGTTTAATTCTGTTGTGCATGAATATTTTGCTGTTTACGTCATTTTTTCTAGGTTTCTAGTTTTTTTTTCAGAAACCGCCTGGCGGGGGATGAAGACCCGCCAAGCGGCTCATCTCTATTAAGCTAATTTCTGGTCTAGGGGTAAGAACCGCCTGGCTGCAAGGTTCCGGCCGCCAGGTGCTGGAATGCCAAACAATGTTCTAGGTTCTATCTGATGCACTGCCTGGCGGAGCTGAATAACCACCAGGCGACGTGAGTCTACTCGAGTCATTTTTGGTATTTTGGGGTCGCTGGGGTGATTCTAATCGGATGACAATACTGCTCTAGTGGTTGTGAGTGAATTGGGATAATGTTTGTTGAAACTGTGCGTGATCGAAATGGAAGTTATATGAAAACTACATGAATGCGAATTAGGGTTGCGAGTGGGGGATACAAGGTTAGAATTATTAACGTTGTAAATTGGATGGCATGTTACGTGTGATATTGTACTAATAACTGTCTGAGGGGCGAGACTTGAGGAAATTTATTAAATGAAGTTGAGAACAAGTTCGGGTTTTGAGTGCAGCAACACTGGGGATGTCCAAAACTCTATGCGTCGCCTGGCGGTACCAAGACTGCCACTAGGCACTATGCCAGAAAATGGCGTTCGAGATGTAGTGAAGGGGGGGGGAATTAGGACGTTTAAATGTTTTACATGGAGCAGAACTGTTAGGGGTCGGAAAGATTGTAGCAGATATATGGCTGCGGGAATGAGGTAGCAATATTATGGGTGTTAAGGGAGTTAGATAGGAGTGAAGTTGCCATGAGGTAATGTTAGAAAAAGGGTAAGGAATGATGGAGATGAACTATAAGAGTTGGGTGAGATCAGTGGCAGAGGGATAGTAGTGGAACCTCGGACTTCAAAGTGGGTTTGAATGAGTAAATAGAATGAATGTCGTGATCGTATTCGAGAAAGATACTTACTTTTGCGAAAAGGTGATGGAAACGAGGTGTGTAGTGGCACAATGTTATTAGGCATAATGATGAATAGATATTTGCTTTGGACATCAAATTGCATCCCTTGGAGAGAGGCAAGTTTACCTATAATTTGGCTAACTAATCAATAAATAGATAAGGGACTGTAGAACCTGAGGGAAATCAGCAGTGTGCTGATACTGATACTTTGCCTGGCGATAGACTACGTTCCGCCAGGCGGAAGCGTGATAACAGTGGGCTTTGTGTTCTGGGGCGCCTGGCGGTAGGGACCTCTCCGCCAGGCGATTACGACGGTAATATAGACTCTGAGGCGCCTGGCGGTACGAGACACCCGCTAGGCGGTCTGGGAGCTGGCAGCGCCTGGCGGTACGTGTCCCCCGCCAGGCGATTTATACTGCTACAACTTTGATTTTGATTGTGTATTTGTGATTTACAAGGCGTCTAATGGTGTTTTAAAGGTAGGGTTGCTGGTGTTCCTTGAGTTGTGGCTCGGAACGTATCCCTTGAGTTGTGGCTCGGGATAGGGATTAAGCACGTGGTATTCCTTGAGTTGTGGCTCGGAATAACATCTCTTGAGTTGTGGCTCGGGAAGGCAAATGAACACGAGGAACCTTTGAGTTGTGGCTCGGGTTGGCGAGTGTTGCTGGTGTGAGTGTGCTAGTTGTGGCTCAGGTTGGCGAGTGTTGGCGGTGTGAGTGTGCTGGTTGTGGCCAGTACGGATGGGTCCAGATAGATTGCCCTCCTTAGTTGTTGGTTGACGAGTTTGGTAGTCTTGGGACGATACAGACTATGTTCGTATATGGGAACTCTACCTAGCGTTACAATATATGATCCGTAGCATGTTTTCCCGCACTTGCTCTATCGGTTGTGGCCGATAGGTATGGCAGCAAGTCACCTTGAAGTAATCCTTAGACGATGTAGAACACGAATAATCCGATTTGGGGGTCGGATTGTAAGAATAAAAGTATAGGGCAATGTGGGATGTTAAGTTAAGTGTTGCGGTATGCATGCATGTTGATATATATGTTTGTAGCATTGTACATATGTTTTATCTGCTAAGCTCACCCTATCTGCGTGTGTTTGGCGATGATCGTGTACGCGGTACACGAGAGCAGATGTTGATGATGCAGGTGGCTCTGGTGCAGCTTAGTCGCGGAGAGGGGTTCGACTTGGGAAATTCTTATGTTATTTATTGCTTTTGAAAACATTTGTAAACCCTGATGGGTAATTTTATAACATTGTGATTTTGGTATTGTAGTGGATGTTTATAAACTTTATTCGATCGTTTAATAAAATTTAAATTTTCCCGCTCTTTGGGAAAATGAGGTATTATTAAATGCGCTGAGTATTTTATTTTTCTTTATTTTATTTATAAATCCGTAATATCCTGATGGGATGTTACATCTGCCACCCCTTCACCTGTCACAAACCTATTTAGATTCCAAGCGTTAACATTGTTCATCACACTTAAAGGCTGGGGGACTGGTGTACTACACCTAGCTGGCCTAGCCAAACACACTTCTTATCCTTTGCCACTATAGCTATACCGGCAAAGACTGGGGGACTGGTATACCACACCTAGCCAACTTAGCCTGATTATAGCCGTAAAACCCGTCTACATAGCCCCCAAAGACACAAATAATCACCATGTATGAACGAGTAACATTACCCGGTCTAAGCCACTAAAGGGTAACCGGCCTAAGCCACTAACTTAGGATAACTAAGCAAGAACTTGACAAAGTCAGAGCACTACCAGTAAGGCTCCTAAGGGCCCACGATAATCGAACTAAGGGGCCTGGCCTAAGACCCAGGTGATAGAGGCCGTACCCCACCAAATTAAAACATATTAAATGTAGTACATGAAAGTGAACCAAGTCGTCTCCCAACGACCAATATTTTCATTCAAAGCGAAATTTTCAGATGAACACAACAATAAAACACAGGGGGGGATTGGCAGACAGATTCAGAATGCTAATCAACAGATTAAATTAAATGCTACAGTGATTAAAACCGTATTGACATCCTTGATTCAAACGCAATTTCACTTATCATAGGCCACCAAATTAACACCAACTCGCCTTATCTCAATCCACTAGATAATAATTCACTAAGCGAAAATTACAATCTAGCTTCATTATGCAATTAAGCAATGCACACATCCTTAAATTCGTGACAGCTAAGCTACATACATTAAGCATGAACGTATCTTAACCAAAACATATGCAATCACTCTGTAAATTAAGCATTAACAGATTCACCACATGCATTCCACGAATTCAGAACAAAAACATGGCAGATTTCACAAAACAAGCACAACCTCAAAGCTTCATTGCATTCTTCATCAATGAGTCAATACACGAATTTAGCTAGACATGGAAATGAGCAATTAAACACTTCAAAACTGGAATCACAAAAACAGAACCAAGAACCCTAACTTATGAAATTTGAAAACGCAATTTAAGAGCAAAAATAGAGATTTCAAAGCTTAAATAGAATGCAAAACGGTGCTATCATATATAAATGCGAAAACCCCATTAATGGGTGTTGTTCCAGTTGTATAAAACCCACAAAACGAACTGCCCAAGCAAGAAAACGAATTCAAAACGTAAAACCCTCAATGGGTGCTGTCCAATATGCATAAAAACGGTAAAAATGAGCCAAAAACATGAAAAACCGCAAGGGGCACGTCCATGGAAGCTTGGAGAACGAAAATGGAGGTTTTGAAGAGAGGTTAAAGATGATGGAGTGGCTGGTCTCTTTTCATGCAGACCTAATTCGTGGTCATATCATCCCTGCCACTCATATTTACAAAAATGCCATGGAAATGACCCATTGACTTTGCTGACGTGGAAATGATGTGGCAATGATGTGGAAAGTCTCTTCAACTAAATATTAATGTCCAAGCTCCAAAATTGCTTCACCCAAATACCTAAAAATAATTAAAAACAAAAATTAGGCCAAATAATGTGAAATTAGTCCAAATTTGGAACAGTGGCCCAATAAAGCCCAACATATGAAAAACACTCTAATGATGAACAATTAAGCACTAATCAACTGTCTAATGGGTGCACAAAGGCTAGTGGAATGGAAGAAAATAATGACTCATCACCAGGCCCACCTATGGCCCAAACAGGGGCCCAGCCCATGACGTGGCCAAACATAATTAATAATTTATAGCTGTATGGACCCCAGCAATTAAAGGTATGCATTCATTACTCCCTTAATTACGAGATTTGACTTTCTGAGAGTTCTTTGCTGACTTGAGTGTCGGAGTCTCTTCCGCAGGTAACCTACTGGTCCAAACCGGTCTACACCGAGATATCCACAAATGACATATAGAAGCCGAGAGGAAACCTACTGAGGAGATTGTGGATTGAGGTAAGGTAACACTTGTGTCTGACATATATTATTTGTTCTCCACAGGAACAAATATCTATATTATTTTCAGTTAATAAATTAATTACTTTATAATTAATTATTTTTCAAATTTGATTTATACTCTTTAAAATTCAAGTAACGACTTTGTAATTGGTTATATAACACAATTTATTTTATTTTATTTTTCTTTGGACATCAACCCCATCTACTAAATAAACTCTTCACTCATTGTTCCTCAATGCAAATGACTTCACTTTTCAATTTCTCTTCACTTATTTCTTTCCTTTTCAACCATACTTCCCATCTCAATCCAAATAAGTTCTATAAATTAAGGAAGAGTGAAGATAAGGTAAAGAAAAATAAATGAAAGATGTTTAAACAATTTGATTAACGAAATAATATAATGTTTTTATATTAATATATTTAAATAATAATTTGTAAAATAAAATTTAAAAATAATTTAATTAAAAAAATAATTTTAAAAGTATATATTAGATATAAAATAAATTGAAATTAAAATAAAAAGTTATTATAAAATCTTACTAAACAAAAAATATTACATTTCAAAACAATAATAATATATTAAAATAAATTACTTTACAAAACATAATAAATTTTAAATTAATTAATTTCTATACTTAGAAGAATGTGAACGATTGGTTACAATCGATACTGACTCAGAAGACTGATCGGTATGCATAGAACCAAGGTTACATGTATAATTCACATATTACCATAAATAAATAAGGTTAGAATATCATTAGGTATAATTCACTTATTATCATAAACAAATAAGGTTAGAATATTATTAGAGTGTAATTAACCATTCCAAAAGGTAAATGTTCATCAAGAGCATTATAAATATGACATCTAGGTAAAACATTTAATACTATTGAACTATCTACATTTATTGTATTTTTGCAAACTGAACACTTACTTAAACATCATAATGCCTTTTGCACCAGCAAGAGTAAAAAAAAAGTGAGACTAATAATACATTCCACCTTACAAGAACAATGTTATTTTATTTATTTTATTATAATATAAACACACACATACATATATTAATTACATATTAATCATTATTAGAAGTTATAAATTATATTCAATTATACATTATCAATACGTTATGGGTAAAATTGGATTGTCTTTCATTCCTTATGCACTCAACATTGACATTACAAAGGATGGTACACTCAATACTGAAATTACAAAGAAAAGAGGAATACAACATTAATGAATTAAAGAAACTTCATGTAAGAAGGGAGAAAAGTCTTCAATACTAAAAAAAAAGGCTTATACATAAAATACTTCTTATTTTTCCTGTTTTTAAATATTTTATGTTTTTATTTTCTAAACATTCTTTTCTTGTCAGCAATTTTCCGCGCTTGAATCTAAAGAAAGCATTGATAACCAGGGTTGGAGAAAAAAATGGTCTTGAATGAATTTCTCATTGTCCGAACGGTGCTTGCCTGGTCACGTGTGCAAGACTAGGACAAAAAAGCTCCATTTATTGTACATATCAACATCAAGTTCACCAATAAGTCACAGCACTCACTCACATAGAGTAATCATAGCCAAACTCCCACCGTTTTTGTACAGTATTAGGATTTTCTAATTTAGATGCTTTCTCAGTTCTCGCGCACTCCCATTATCCCTTCCCAACCTTCTTCGACCACAAGCAAGAAAGTTAATAAAGGTCCTGGCTCAGCATTAACCACCCCAAATATCAAAACTAAAAAGTGCCAAAACTTCGCCAATGAATTTATCACTCCCTCTCACTCACGGCACACAAAACACCTTGTATATCTTTCTCTCTACTCTAACAATGTTTCCTTAGAATCTTCATTTGCATTTCATCTAATTTCTTTAGATTGTCCCATTATTATTACATCATTACCCAGTCTCCTCCTTTCCCATTTGGCACCAATCTTTTCTACACCATCATCACAACCCAACTAAAAAACACACACAATGTCTCTCTTTCTCACTCTCACCCTCACTCTCCCACTCTTGAGCATCATCTTCGGCACCACCACTTCCACCAATCTTCCCCGTTCTTTTTCATTCCCATATGGTAAGCATCTTCACACACAGACAAAAGCACTCTTAACACTTCATTTCTTTTATTTAATATATTTAATTTTTGATATTGAAAGGTTTGTCGTATCGCATCGACTGTGGAAGTCCGACGAACACCACGGACCCGTTCAACACGACGTGGCTGTCGGACCGGTACTTCAGTGGCGGCGCCACCGGGATCGTGTCGGAGCCGCTTCACTTCCACCATGCGCACGAGAAGACTCTCCGCTTCTTCCCAATCTCCTCCGGCAAGAAGAACTGCTACGCTATCCCTTCCCTCCCTCCCTCGCGCTACCTCCTACGCACATTCGTCGTCTACGACAACTACGACGGCAGGTCCCACCCTCCCTCCTTCGACGTCGCCGTCGCCTCCACCGTCGTCTTCTCCTGGCGCTCGCCATGGCCCCTGTCCCTCGCCCGTGACGGTGCCTACGCCGACCTCTTCGCCACAATCCTCTCCTCAGAAGCCCTAATTTGCTTCTACAGCCTCGCCACGGACCCGCCGGTGATCTCCTCCATCGAGCTCTTCGCAGCCGATCTGGCCTCCTACGACGCCGCCGCAATCGCCGACAACGGCACTGTGCTTGTCAACTACGGGAGACTCTCCTGCGGCTCCGACCAGTGGGGGCCGGGCTTCTCCAACGACTCCGACCTGTTCGGCCGCTCCTGGCAGTCCGATAAGGAATTCCGAACCGGCCGGAGTAAAGTCGTAGCCATATCGACGCGGAACAGCATAAGTGGGGCTGAGCAAAAGCCGAATTACTTCCCGGAGAAGCTTTACCAGACGGCGGTGATGACGGCGACGACCGCAGAGGAGAGAGGCGGGGTTTTGGAGTACGAGTTGAGCGTGGACGCAAAGCTTGATTACTTGGTGTGGCTGCATTTTGCTGAGATTGAAGGGCGGGTGAGGAGGGTGGGGGGAAGGGTGTTTGATGTGTACATAAACGGTGATAATTTGACCAGGGTTGATATATACAAGCAAGTTGGGGGTTTTGCGGCGTTTACTTGGCATCACACGGTGAAGAACTTGAGTAGCAGCCTGTTGAGCGTGAAGCTCGTGGGGGTGGTGGGTGCGCCTCTGATCTGTGGGATTGAGAATTACGCTCTGGTGCCTAGTGATCCTTCAACTGTTCCTCAACAAGGTGAGTGGGCGGGTGTGTTCTTTGACTTTATTTTCAGTAATTGAGGGATTGAGAAGTATGATTTTGGTTAATTTAAATTCTGTGATTTTGGAAATTTGATGCATAGAAGGGATCGGGTTTTGTTTTCTTGATTTGGGAAGGATTTTCTGTTTTTAATTCATTTTTTCACGGATGCAAATTGGGAAACTTTGATGACCGTATGGAAATTGACTTCGGATCCATCTATTGGTTTTTCGCTAATAATTTTGTGGGGAATTGATGTCATAAGGTAGTGTGTTATTGGAAATTTAGTTGGGGTGTTATGATTTACTAATTTTGTGAAATATGCTTACCGATTATTTGGGTGGTTGGTTTGGGCAATTTTTTTCTATAAAAATTTTGGTTGTGAATTTTGTGCTAATATATGCGGCGATTATTTTGGTAATGAATTTTATTTACATCAATGTGCAAGGAGGGACTTGGTCAAAATTTTGTTGACTGGAGAGCAGCCACAAAAGAATTATGGTCACTGAATGACCTTTTCTTTCTTTTTCTGTTTGCGTGCAGTGGTTGCCATGAAAGCATTGAAAGATTCACTTCGGGTGCCTGAAAGAATGGGTTGGAATGGTGATCCTTGTGCTCCTACTAATTGGGATGCGTGGGAGGGAGTTACCTGCCGTATGAGTAAAGATAATACTGCTTTGGTGATAAGTCAAATGTATGCATTGCTTCTTATTCTCGAAAGTTATTGAGCTTTAAATTGGTTTTTGGTAAGAAGATTATTGCTACGTCTTACTAAAAAAAGTCTCTTAATAATTGCATTTGAAGCTTTATGCGTAAGGTTAGCGGTGTTGTGGTCGGTTAGATTACATATGCTAAGTATACTGAAGTATACTGACTACTGAGGGTAGGTGAGTCTAAGGTGCTCATGATATGTTGTGGCCATATCATTATATCAGAAAGGCTTATTATAATTCACCAAACTAAGAAAAAGAAATAAAGAAAGGCTTCTTATAATTCACCAAAAAATAGGAAAAAAAGAAATAAATAAATAAAGGCTTCTTATATCTTTTTTTGTACAATAAAAAAGTATTTCTCCCTCCTCTTAATTATTCTGCCAATCACCTTTTGGAGCTTATTAATACTCTTTACCCTAAATAGCTTGGTAGGTAGGGCATTATGGGTTCAACTCATGCTCTCTGAAACTAGAAAAAGAAAAATATAATTGTGGAAGCCACAGCTTGTTTTTTGTTCAGACAATATTTCTTCAATCATTTATGATTTATTTCTTCTCCTACATTTTTTGTTTTATCCATGTTTCAATCTTGGTTTCAGTGATTTGGGCAGTCAAGGCTTGAAAGGGTTCATAAGTGACCAGATTAGTCTTTTGTCAGATTTGGTAAGCCTGTAAGTATCAGCAGCCAAATTTTTACATGTACTAGTTTTCTTTCACATCATGCGGTTAAATTGATATTAGGTGCCCTGGTTGTCATGTTATAAAAATAGGCATAGTTTCCAGTCATTATTATGTTCTCATTATATTTTTGTTTAGCTTATATATGTGTTTGTTCTATCAGAACCAAGGTTGTCAACCCAAAAGTCTATGTAAACTTTACAAAGATTAAAAAAACTCAGCTCAAAGTCATAAAAGTTTAACTACTGCAAAAATAATATTTTATTAAAAGTGTAAAATGATGTTCTTCTAGTAAGTATTCCAAAATCAACAACACCTTAGTCGTAATCCTTTCACTTTTAATGTCTTACAACGGTCACTCCTCCTGTCCTTCTAACATGAAATGACAAGAATTAATAGAAACATTATACCCAAAATAAAAAGAACAGAACTCAAATAGAACTTAACCAGACATTTTGCATAGGGGACAAGAAAACATATTCAGACATAACCTTTGGAAATGAAACACAACAAACAGAATTGTGCTTTAATTACTCATCAATCCAGTAAAACAAGCACAGTATAATGTCAGTTGGGAAGATACATAAAACACATTAACACAATAGAATAGCTAAAACTTGAGCACAAACAATACATGAAACAACAACAGAACACATGGAACCTGAGCAGGTGTTAGTGTACAGTTAATAATTAGGGGTACTATGCAATGGTCAATGGTCAACAGTAGTCAATAGTTGACCAAATTGTGCATCCTATTCTATGCATTGTAGTATAAATACATACATGTACAGAACTTTGAAAGTTAAGTGAAGTTCAATAAAATCAGTTTCATGAAATATGTTTCTACTTTCTCTCTCTCTCATGAAGTTTAACAGCAGGAATAAAACATGTTCTAAACTTGCTTGTATCTGAAACATGAATGCACAAAATAAAAAAGATTTAAGGAAATCATTGGATTGTGCATTTGGGTTCAAGAGTCATGACCTCAATTTGAAGCTGACAATGTGCTCCTTGATGAGCCACTTCCAGGATATACTGGATCACAATAAGCAGAAAATGCTTCTGTTGTGTGGCCGGAGTCAGGAATGGATTTCTTGTTTCTTGAAAGATCTGCTGAGTTTTATTGGTAGCTAGCTGTGACATAATTGTGAGGTTTCCATGTGTTTTTCCTTGAAGCTGAAATGATGTGCAGAAGGGGACAACTTAAACATAGTTTTAGGCAAATTGAGTGCAGAAATAAAATTTGATTCTCATAAGTCACTTCTTGCATAGCCTTCACTGAAGCACTTATGCAGTGGTTTGGACTAAAACAGGCTAGGAACAATATATGAAATGCAAATTACAAATTATTATATAAAATCCAGTACATAGTTCCTTGGACAACAACTTCTCCTTTTGTGAAACACAAGATTGGAAACAATAGGAATGACTACCTGATCATAACAATACAACTTCATTTGCTCAACTTCACAAAATTTTCTTGAAGGAGTTTTTTAATCCCTAGAGCCATAGATCAATATTCAGCATGTGCACTGAATCGAACAATGACACTTTATTTCTTATGTTTCCAGGAGACAATATTCCCTCCAATGAATATTCAATATATTGTGGTTGATCTTCTGTTCATGGGACAACCAACCAAATCTGCATCAAAATATCCCATAATTTTAGTATTTCCTTTGTCCTTATACAACAATCCTTGTCCTAGAACCTTTTGTGTATGTGAATTACAACATTCCAATGATCAATATGAGGATTTTGCATGAATAGACTAACAACTCCCACAACGTAAGAAATATTAGGTCTTGTAATATTGAGATGAATGAGTTTTCCCATCAACCTCATTTGTCTTTCTGGATCTGAAAAAGTTTGATGTTGGTCCATTGTCAACTTTTGATTTGGATCCATGAGACTATCAATAGATATGTAATTTGCCAACCTTGTCAATATACATCCTGTTAAACTAACTCCCATAAAACAGTATAATTGGAAGTCTAATTTATGCCACAAAGGTATATCTTCATTTGGAACATCACTGACTCCCTTTTCCAGATGATCATAGTATCCTTGACCAAGGAACCATAACTCCACAAACACAGACTAAAATAAATAGTTCTTCCACTTGAGTTTTTCATGGTAGTAGGAGTAGCATAAAAAGGTAGCAAAGATAGTAAAACCTATTGCAATGACAAAGAACCACAAATAGATTTGAGGAGAGGGTTAAAACTCTAAGCCTTGACTAGCTACCCTAGTGTGTTAATGTATATAAAAGACGTTAGCGAGACAAATGGTGGTGGTCAGTGATATTCTGACATTTGGAAGGTTACACATGGGACACATGCATGGTGAGGGCTAATGGAGATTGGCGTATGGTGGTGCCTCACATAGCTTTTGGTCACTTGATCACTAGGGTTGTGTCACACTTCTCGATGCACAGGAAACAATGATGACCTAGAGATAGGGCTTTTGATACCAACTTGAATTTTAATGATAAAAATTAGTGAGTTACTGTACTTAGTTATTGTAAGTATATACACACACACACACATATGCACATACACGAAAGAGAAAGGAGTGCATTACAAAGGAAAGGTATACCCTATAATACCCAACACTTAGGCTAGGTACATACACCAAAAAAAGCAACTTTATGTAAGTTGGGCAATACAATAACAATCATAAATTTAACAACATAATTTGGAGATGCATACAATACACCTTATAAAGGGAACTCAACGTGGTAAGTTAGTTAGTTAGAATTACAAATAAAATCTTAACTAACTAAAACGTATACATTGATTACTGTTCACTAGATGGTCTACCATTCTTGTCATTAGACTCTCTACTCGTGAACGTTTGCAATAGGTAGAGTTCAGTACACTAAGATCTACAAACTCCACCTTGGACTATCACATCTTTCACATGGAATTACTACTAGTAATCCATGTTCAAAAAATGCAGACAATGCATGTACTTGCTCTTGAGAATTGGCCTCATGAAGAGATTTGCTAGGTTCTCCTTTGTAACGATCTTCTTCACTTCAGTTCTCTTATCAATATGAAAGAAGTGTTATTTCACGTTGGTATGCTTTGTCTTACCATGCTGATAGGATCCTTGGCCAAACAAATTGCACTCAAACCATCCATTGGATCCTTCAACAAAATGTCATCCTCATTAACTTTTGTTAATGCAATATACTTTGCTTTTAATGATAGACAAGGCTGGTTGGAAAGTAGCTTTCCAACTAATTAACGATAGCCAATTGTGAATGTGTAGTCTGTGATTGACTAGCATCCAAGTCTATGGTATATTCAGAGCTTGAGAATCTTGCTAGAGTACATTGTGAACCACCCTTAAAGATAATTTCAGTATCCTGGTTCCCTTCAAGTATCTTATAATCCACTTCATAGCTTGCCAATGCTCTTTCCGATGGGTGCTCACATCTACTTACCAAACTAGATGCTTGAATAAGTATAAGGTTTAGTTTAGTGTATATAACATACGTTGAACTTCCCACTTCACTAGTATAAGAAACACATGACATGTATTGCTTCTCCTCATTATTTTGAGTACAACTGAGTTCATGTATGCCATGTATGCCAAAGTTTTTCTCATGACTTTAATACCTTCCATTCTAAAACATTTGAGCACCTCTTGAATGTCCTGTCTTTGACACGTAAAGTACTTTTGGGTTAATCCTCTTGATAACCGTTAGGGATGTCAAAAATATCCGTACCCGCGGGTATCCGCGGATAAAACCCGCAATGGATAGGAAACGGATACCCGCTACCCACGGGTACGAATATTTTTGATACCCGCATGTTAACGGGGCGGGTACGGGTATCATAGTAAAAAACATTCTGACATAATTTTTTGTAAGCTGCACATCTTGTCTTCTGTCTTCATTCTTCCAGCTTCAAGTATTGGTACTTGTCTTCTTCCAAGTACACCCTTTGACATTCTTCTCTTCCCCTTCTTTGAAATTGGGCATATACATCAAATTCTATATAGACAGTGGCGTTTATGGTATGCTTGTTGTCAAATGATGGAATCAAAATAAGAATACTTGACACGTGATAGTTGAGGTTTATTATTTGATTATTGTTTAGGAATCAATCAGAGAAAGTGGACTTTTTAATAAAAACACTAATTAAAGAATTTTATATTTATTTGGACTTATATGGACTTGAGTTTGTTTTAACTTTATTTAAAATTTATGACAGTGATGTATTTTATTTTATTTGAATTTATGATTAAATGTTTATTTTTTAAATAATTTTGTAAATACCCACGGGTACCCGTGGATACCTGCGGATATGAAAAAAAATAGACGAGTATCCGCATAACGGATACTCGACGGATATGGGTACGGGTACGGGATGGATATTTATCAAGCGGGTAAGATACGGGGGCAGATATTGTGCCCTTGAGAGATGAGCAATTCAAGCCTCTTATGCCATTGTCTAGGAGATTATTTCAGCTAATACAGAAACCTCTTCAGTTTACACACCTACTCCTCCTTACGTGCCTCCTCAAAACCTTTTGGCTAACACATTAGAATGCCTTCCTCCAGCTTGCCATGGAGGAAGGCTGTCTTCACATTGAGTTGTTGGAGTTGTATGTCTTGACTTGCTACTAGAATAAGCAAGACCCTGATGAACGCTTATTTGACTATCAAAAAAGTGAAAATCTGATTGCAAATGGGTACCTGAAGTTGTAAACGGGTACAATACTATGACAGATTCTGCCAAGATAGAACTTTAACAGTTAGTGCAATCTATTTGGCTACCTAAAGTTGTAAATGGGTACAATATTATGAGTTCACTTGCTAGTTTGACAACCATCACTTTTACTGTATGAATTAATATTCTTTTTCAAATATGATCAGCTTTGGTGCTTTCAACTAAACTTGTTTTCTTTGCGTGGCTTCAGCCTTTCTATTATGATATGACACATTAGGTTGATGCAATAATGATAAAATGGAAACTATTCTTAATTTTTGCTGTTCTTAACTGCCAATAAATTCCTTCAATAGTTTTGAGCTACCCTTGTTATACATGCATCATCTTGGCTAGAATTTTGCATTTGGATCTGCTCATCTACTTTTGTAGTAGATTGTATTTCATTAAGTTTATGCTTTTAGTATGTATTTTCCTAGAGAAATTTAGTCATGCCTTTGTTTGTTTCTATCATCAGGTAACATCTCTTCAATTTTACAGGAATTTGAGTTCTAATTTGTTGACGGGTGAAATACCTTCTGGACTAGGTCAAAAATCCCTCATACACCTGTAAGCTTTGAGTTTTTGTTTTCTACTAGTCATGCATAATACTTTACCTAACTCAACTGAATTGGAGTCTTTAGTTTGATTAGTTGTGGATACGTTTCCAAGTTATTTACCCACTTAGAATTGATAGTTTGTGAGAGATGCTTCTTTCATTTATATTTGTAGTTGTACCGAATATTGGATAGAAATCTCATTTATGCTTTTCTGGAAGCTATGAAACATCACGTTTAGAAACATCATATGGATCATTCACTAATAATTAAATGTCATCAGTTTTATACTTTTAGCTATAAATTTGAAATCACTATTTGTACAATTTGATGCCATAAATTGAAATTGAATGATAGATTTATTGCTTTATATTTACATATGAAGGACCTCAATGGATATGTACTGGAATATTATCGTATATCTGGATATTATATAATTTTCTTGCATAGGCAGCTCATTCAAAGTTCCCACAAACAAGTATTTTTAAAAATTTAAAACTTTTTTTTCTTTTTTTGTAATCCAAACACAAGAAAATATCCATTTGCATTTCTATTATTTCTATGATATAATATATTACTGAAATAATAGAAAAATTTATTTAATATTTCTATGAGATATACATTATTGAAATACAAGAAAAAAAGTTATTTAATCACGTCTTTGCATTTAAAATATTTTCTTTTCATGTTGATTCATATGATATTTTTCTTCAATTAGTGCATGTCAAGAGAAAGTAATTTAATGATCTTTGGAAAAATTAAAAAATATATTTGATGTCTTATCTTGATTTGCAAAATGTGTACTTTAGAGTATTTTTCTGAAAGTAAGAAAAGTAGAGAAAAAAAAAATTCATGGAAAGGTAGAAGGGAACTTTATTAATATATAATGGTTATAGTAATAGAAAATAGAAGTGATATTTTTTTTGTTTTGTTTCTATTTCACTTCATAAATAAGATTACTTGATAAAAGGAGAGAAGCATGATCTATGGGTAGGAGAGAGAAAGGGGATTATTTGTTTCTTTAATGTACTTAAGAGTATTTTTCTGGAAGTAAGAAAAATGGAACAAAATATTTTTTTATAGAAATGTAAAATGGAAATATGTGATGGTTCCAGTAATTGAAAATAGAACTGAGTTTTTTCTTTTTTATTTCATTTCATAAATAAGATTCAAGAGTAAGATTATTTGATGAAAGGAGAGTAGCATGTTTGAAGATCTGTGTAGGAGGGAAAAAGGGCATTATTTGTTTCTTGAATGTGTTTTTAAGTAATAAGATTTTGACTTACATATCTTAGTATCTCAAAATTTGAGTAAGTTTTAGTCCCTTAAATTTAAAATATGTTTTTTAGTCCGTGTAATTGGAAAAAACGCGTGTCCTCCAAATATTATTAAAACTCTTGCTTATAGGACTGACAATTACAAGTTGTTTCATGGTAACCTATTTCAATTTTTTATTCTTATTATCAAATACCTTATTACTTTTCCTTTTGAAGTATTCATTCTCACATTTTTTGTGTAAAAGCAGTTTAGACATAGGGACTAAAATAAGCTTTTTTTCATATTAAAGAAAAGATCAATTTTAAATTTGAAGAACCGAAATCAAAATTTGCTCAAATGAGGGACTTGAAAGGAAAAGCGCTATGTAAATCCAGGAGCAATTAATGGTGTACAGTTTCTTTCTTTGTGGAAAGAAATGTTTCTATTTTGATTCAGATATTTATCTATTTAAGAAAATATAATGTTTGTTTATCTAACACATTCATTGTTTTTTTTTTTTTTTCCAAAAATACTATAGGGACTTGTCAAACAATCAGTTAACGGGCTCAATACCTGATAGTATAGGAGCCTCTTCAAGTCTGCAGCTCGTGTAAGTATCTACTGCATTATATTTAGGATTTTGTTAAAATGTGGCTTCAGGACACGAGTAAGGATAAAAAACTGTTAAATGAAATAATAAACACAATACTTCCTTAAATAAATAAGGTTATCGATAAATGCTCTTCTTGTGTTGTGTCGTGTGCATCACAGCAACTTTCTCGACAAACTCTAGTGAAGTCTCCAAATTCAAGAGAGAGATATTTCATTATTTAGAGCAAGCTTTGTCAAGGAAATGGTTCCCTTCTTGTCTTCTATTACCAAGAAATCAATTAATATGATTGAGTGGACATAACTCTCCACTATTAATGTTAAATTCTTTATATATCTTAATTCCCTTCAGTTACTAACTGCCTAACTAACTGTCCTCTTCTTTTGTGGACATTTAGTATCCTTCTCTTTTGATCCCAACACAAATACATCAGGCTTGATTACTTTTTGTAAGAGAAAACGTTATGTCCAGGCATCTTATTATTTTTCATTGAAGCTACTATTTTTCTTCTCTGTTAAGTGGTTTCGCATTGTAGAAAAGAAATGGTAGATAATACATGACCCCTAGTGAGTCTTAAGAAGGTGTCCCTTCTACCCTACTGGCAATTTTTTCTTACTTGATTCATTTTTCTAATCTTTTTTTTTTTGACTAATTGTTAGGCTATTGAATGGTAATTTATTGGAAGGACAAGTACCAGAACAACTTTATTCCATTGGTGTGCATGGTGGAGCTATAGAGTATGTCAATTTAATCCAATATTTTTATTCTATAATCTTCTGGATAATGTGTTCAGATTGAAATAACTTCCATACTCGATTATCTATAAGGTCTTGTCTATGTGTTTACTTATTTAAAATAAGCTGCTCGCAAAATCACATCCATCTAGGTCTATAATGTCGTCTATCATCTGCATTTAATACCAAAATTAGCTTATGACAGATCTTTATGTAAAGTTTCCAGCTCCTCTATAACTTTCATTTCTTCTGCTTGTATTTTACAATAAGGATAACTAAATTGAGTTATCTATGTAAGCTGAAGTAAATTTAATGATCTCTGAAATCCTTAACTTTTTTTTACCTTCAATCTTTAAAGGATGAGTTGTCAATGAATTTTGTTTGACCGAATAGTCAAAAGTACATATATAGCCAATTTTTACATGGATGCTCCTGCTAAGATTTTTTTCTTCTTGGCAATTTGTCAGCATTAGTTGTTTCCTAAGTTGCTTGGGATGTAATAGGTACTAAAGTAGTATAACACCAAAAGATTGTGTGCCAGGGTGCACTTATTAAAGCGGAATTAAATTGTAGTTACATAATTCAGTGGTAAATAATTTCTGACACCTTCAATTTGATTTGTTTTTCCTCAGTCTCTCTGGAAACAAAGGTTTGTGTGGTGTACCATCTCTGCCAAGTTGTCCTATGTTTTGGAAGAATGGAAAATTATCTACTCAGGGTAAAATTGCAATAGGCGTGTCCTGTTCTTTTGTTTTCTGTGCGATACTGCTGCTGGTCTATATTTGCATCAGGAGGAGAAGGAACGACTATGACTTTGCTCTACCTCATGAATTAACATGTAAGTATGATTTCATTTTTATTTTCTTCAGTTTGAAGCCAATTAGTACAGCAGTGATCACAAACATTGAAAATTTTAACTGTTTTTCGAATGAAGGCAAAATTAATTCATTGATAGTGAAAAGGTAAAACTATTTATATAGTCAGCAATCAAAGTTAAATCCTATTAAGAAAGTAGGATTGTTTTAATCAAAATTAGAGTATGCAAAAAGCATCACCATATTATGTATGATCCCAACTATGTTGACACTCTATAATATTAATCATTTGTGGTACACCTAAACAGCATAAAAGTATAGAAAAGAAATATAGAAAAGTAGGGGGACCATATCAAAATCTACTTAAGATACAAACCTGTAGTAAGGTTGAAAACCCATATTCCTAAAGAAATCATCTAAGAAAATTTGGAATGTCATTCTACCACCAACTACGTCTTTCTTTTACTCCAAAGTATACAAACTTATCACGATAATGATTCACTTCTCAATAAATATGAGAAACATCAAATCTCATACTTTTACATTTGAACTTGGTATCATGCCATCTAGATCAAAGATACCAAAGGATAATATGATCCTTTTGGAAAGTCTGCACTACCGAAATTGAGTCAAATCTCATACTTTTACATTTGAACTTGGTATCATGCCATCTAGATCAAAGATACCAAAGGATAATATGATCCTTTTGGAAAGTCTGCACTACCGAAATTGAGTCACACTTCGACCACAAGCTATGACAACCATTATTGTTTAGATATTTTAGAAAGCTTTAGATTTTATTCTGTCAAGATATTTTAGGAAGTTTCATATTTTATTCCTATTAGTTTTAATTCTATATATTGGTTGTATCTTGGTTTTATAATTAGCATATCAGTCCTGCAATCTCAGAGATCAGTTTCCTAGAAGGTTGTGCTTGTTTCCTAAATTATTCAATCAATGTATGTACGTATATATCAGATTTAATGAGACTGAATGAGAGAGCAATTATTTTCTTCTAATTTTGAGATGGTATCAGGCTAGGTTCCAATCCTGGGACATGTGGGTTTTGGGGAGAAGCCATACTTACTGCCACTTATTTGATAAATAGGTTACTTTATACTCTTTTGTCATTAAGAAGTCCAATGGAAGTTCTCCTCTCATTCTATCCTCATAACTCATTCACTTAACCTTCCATCTAGAATATTTGGGTGTGTCTCATTAGTACATCTTCACAAACAACAAAGGGGAAAAGTAGACTCAACGACTGTTAAATGTGTTTTGATAGAGTACTCTGTCACATAAAAAAAGGGTATAAGTGCTTTCATCTTCCTTGTCAAAAATTCTGTCAAGTGATGTCACATTGAATGAGCAAGTTAACTATTTTAGCCATCCTCATCCTCAAGGGGAGAGTTTACAAGAGGATGATGATGTGCTTTTTATATTCCCAGATTTGTCTTTTGTATCAGAAAATGAAAGAAATGAAATTCAAAAGGGTAATACAACTGAAACTTAAGTCCAGAGGGAAAGAGCAGAGGTGAATCAAAATTTTGAATCTGTTGGACCTGTTATTAGGCCACATACAAAATTTATGAAAAATCTGGTGTACAAATGAAGAGGAAATGCCATTCTAGGATCTGTTCATGGTCTAGAGTTCAACCCTATATCATTATGTGAGACGTAATTGTGTCTGTTCCTATAAATACTGATTCTACTAATTATGATGAAATTCCTTTTGATAAATTTCCTTTTGTAGAACCAATTGCACAAGTGGACCAAAGTTTAGATCTCCCACTTGCTCAAAGTAAAGGAACCAGAGCTTGCACTAAACCACCTTATCCTTTTAGCAAACTATCTATCCTTTGAAAAATTCTCATCTATCCATAGAACCTTTATCACAATCCTAAACACCACGACTAAACCTTCTTTTATATTTGAGGCATTAATTGAAAAAAAAAAACGGAAAGAAGCCATGGATTTGGAAATGAAGACATTGAGGAAGAACAATACTTGCAAACTAATCATCCTACCACCTAGAAACTTATGCAGTGGATTACTTGGAGACCTTTGGCACCAGTTGTAAAAATGAACACACGTAATTTTGTCTTTGGCAACAAACCATGATTGAAATTTGCAACAATTTGATGTGAAAAATGCATTTCTACATGGTTTGAAAAGTGCATTTCTACATGGTTTGAAAATCATTATATGAATTTAAACAGTCATCTAGAGCATGGTTTGACAGATAGATTCACCGAAAACATGATGAGCCTTAAATACAAAATTATGGGGACCACACTTTATCAAGCATTTTGATTTAGGGGGAGTAACATCCCTAATTAGGCTATAGTATTTTCAAACAAAAAAATGCACACTAGAACTTGTCTCCGCGTAAAGGGATTTCACTTCTTGCCAACAAAACGCGCTGAGATAGAAATTTCTATTACTTTTCAACAGGTTGGACGTCTTTACTAGCATTCTTCTGGTCTGTAGTCGTTTTAGTTCTTTTGCCCATATATAATATATTCAATCCTTTAACTTAGTTTACTCATGTTGGGAGCGAATAAGGAGAAGGGATTTAAGTCCATCTTTTGCAGTGGCCTTGTCCATATCTCTATTCTCATATGTCTACGGCTCTATTGTCAGCTCTCTTCTGTAAATTAATATTTAAATAGGAGTGACAACAATAAACCTTTAGGAGCGTTAATAGACACATCCTGTCTTTAAAAAATCTAAAATGTTCAGTAAGGAATCGTTTAAATTCCTTTAAATGACTAGAAATATTGCGTTAGAATCATCGCGAATGTTTGATGCTGAAATCCTCTGCTAACTGTTGACTATTTTGTGGTTTCTCATGCAGCATTAGCAGCCAAGAGAAACCGATATCAAAGGCAGAAATCCTTGATGGTTCTTGAGATGGAGAGTCAACACGCCAAGGGACCTTCACATTTTACTACACAATAGCATTTATCTTGATGGAGATGGAATATTGATTGTCATAGCTTTCTGGCAAACACACAAGGACACAGCTTCAGAGAGGATTTGAATTTATTGCAGCATTAAATGCCTTGCCATGATGTGAACAACACTGCAGCTTTAGGAAAGAAATGGCTTTTCTCGTACAAGTTTCGTTGTCTCTTCAAGGTTTCTGGAAGATACTTATTGTACGATGCACGATCCCTCTGTCACATTGTTTCTTGACCCATAAAAAAAAAGCATATACCCTGCAGTGTCAATATTTAGCCGCAGCTTTTGCTGAATCTCTGATAGGTACAACCCATTAGTGTTGATCTTTTCCTTGGCACATTGACTCTGGTTGATTCCTGTATACCGATTAATGTAGCAAAAGATAAGTGATTGATTTTACTGTACATTGCATTTCAAAGATTTTATTTATCTAATACCCATCATAACTAAATTTCTTATTCGCTCGAGATAATGCTTTCTATTTTTAGTTCCACGTTCTGAAGTATAATTCTAAGACCATTTTGGAATCGCTCCTTTAACACTTCTAAAGTTTGTAATTTAGGGATGGACTATAGATATGCAAATAAATTCGTTCCCTGACGGGAAATCTCTGCATTAATTGCATTAATTGGGTATGGAGAATTTTTTACTTTTTCATTTGGGTATTAGATGTACTTATCTCTATCATAATATTCATTTCGGTCATATTTTTGGTTCTGTTTAAATTATTAAAATATTTACAATTAGTTAAGTAATGTTATATATATATATATATATATATATATATATATAACTCTTCTCATTTTCAATATATTTTTTATCTTATAACTTTTATGTAATTATGTTAAAATTATGTATATTAATTAAAAAAAAATTATCTCACATTTGAATATTTATATTATTTTTTAATATTTTTATTTATTGTATATTTTCCTTTCATTTTAAGTGTTTAATAGTATAAACCTTTCATTTACTAGGTAATATAAAAAAAAAATTTACTTATTATTAATTATTTTTGTTTCGCTTGAAGAACTCTTTTGTTTTGCTAAAATAATTTTCGTTATTTCTCAACCATTGAGTATATATGTTGATATTTGAAAAGTTTGCTTAGATCTCTAAGGTATTTTTCATCTTATCATATCTTTAATTATACATTTGCTTTTTTTTTGTGCGATTTCTTTCAATAGTCTCTCAAATTGTTTCTAAGATACACATTTATTAATTTTTTAATATTTTTATATTTTATTTATTTTCATCATGTAGAATACTATTTCAATATATTTTATCTACTTATTTTTTATTTTCTAACTCATTATCAATCATATTATAACTTTTTCACTATAATTGTATAAATAAATTTTATTTACTATAATATAAAAATTTAATGTAATTGTCATGAATATTTTTTTATCACTATCCAACATATATTGGAGTTTAAAAGATACAAGATCTATGTCAAAATTTTATTATTATGTTTATTATTTATTTTTTGCATCATTTTTATGAAGTGATGTATTATAACTTTTATTAGTGTATAAAAAAGATATTCATTAGAATTTAAAAAATTGAAGAAAACAAACATTTAAAATATATTTTAATTTGAATATTTGTTTTTCTTTTATATCTTTTTTAAAATATTTTAAAATTTTATCAACCAGGTTTCATTAATGTTTACAAATTTAATAAATGTTTTGGTTCTCATAAAATTTTATTTGGTATTCTAATCTAAAATGTAAACAATTATAATATGTTTTAAAGTATTTGATATCGAAGAAAGAATCATCCTACTAATATTGAATATTTAATAATATTATATTTCCTTAACCATAAATTTTTACTATTTTATGAAAATTAATTAAATTAATATTAAAATAGTAAAATAAAAGGGTATGAATATGGGTACGAGATTATACCCGTTACCCAGTGGGTATATGGATGAGACAAAAGTTTTATACCCGTTGAATTTGAGTATGGGATGAGGATAATTTTTTTCTATGAAAATGGATATGGAATAGTGAAACTCGTTCTCGTCCCGTTGCCATCCTAATGAACTATATTCCAATTGAATATACATTTTTGTTATGGTATCAAATATTTAATAGAAAAGAAGGAAATGGAGAAAAATAGAATACAAGAAATAGGATGAAATTATATATTTGACTGGAGAAAAAAGTGACTACTTTTTAGAATATTTGTAAAAGATACAAATAAATATTATTAATATTATTTTATTATTATTATTATTAATAGTGTTATTATTATTATTATTATTGATAATGTTATTATTATTATTTGTAAAATAATAAATGACTAAAGACAACCAATAGAAAATAAATGATTAAATCATTCCAAAGGTTCTCATTTTTTAGCGAGATCTCAAGTAGGTTCCCCATTTTTATTTGACTCAATTAAGTCCCTATTTTGGAAAATTCGTTGCAATCAGTTCCTTTCCGTTAGTTGTACAGTAACGGTGTTAATTATGTGTCACGTTTCAGCACGTGATTTTTTTTAATTTTTAATTTTTTTAATAATTTGAAAAAAATTAATTAAAATTGCCACATGTCAATCTGACATTGTGCCATGTGGCAGAGACAACGTGATGTGGTAGTGGCAGTGCCATGTGTCACTATTAGATGTGAAAAATCTCAATGTAGTCCTTGTATTTGTTATTTTGTCTCAATTTGGTCCTAATTTTTTTAAAACTTAATCAATTTCATTCCTGTATCAAATTTAATTTTTATATAAATTTTACAGTGGTATTTTTATTATATTTGATATTTTCAACAAAATTAAGTTTATTTAAATATATATTTTGCACTGATATTTATTTAAATGTTTATGGAATATTTATATATCTATAATTTATAGATAAATGTTAGAGTTGCTTTAAAAATAAAAACTTGTTATTTTGTCTCAATTTGGTCCCAATTTATTTAAAACTGAATCAAATTGAGACCAAATTGATACAAAATAACAAATACAGGGACTACATTGAGACTTTTTACATACAATAATGATACGTGGCACTGCCACTACCACATCACATTGTTTCTGCTACATAGCACAATGTCAGATTGACATATGAAAATTTTAAATTTTTTTTTAAATTATAAAAAAAAATTTTAAAAAATATAGAAAAAATAAAAAAAACCACGTGCTGACATGTGGCACATAATTAACACTGTTACTATTGATTGCAACGAATTTTCAAAAATAAAGACTCAATTGAGTCAAATAAAAATGGACGGACGTACTTGAGATTTCGCTATAAAAATGGGACCTTTGGAATGATTTACCAAAATAAATTTGTTTAAAATTTGATCTTTAAAGATTTTATATATTTCTTTTTTAAAATTGTTGTGAATGAGGACAATTAATGATTACCCAACACAAAAAAAAAAAAATCAGAACATGCAATATTGAATTTTTTGCTAAAATCTTTTGTTATCCAACTACAAGTAATATTGTGTAATTAAAATAAAAAATACATATATTTTTTTGAAACACTCTTCAAAAAGATTTTGACAAATAATCACTACAAAAATAATTATTTTTAGTGGGGTTATATTTGAGATTTCCAGGGATTTTAACCCCGACTAATAGGTTTACTCAGAGTTTGCAATTCTCTTGGAAGAACCAGCGTCACTATTAGATTACCGGGGGTTTTTAGCAACCCCTGGAAAAGCACAACTTCTTGGGGTTTTCGAAACCCCCACTACTGCTTGGGATTTCCGAAACCCCTGCTACTACCAGGGGTTTCTAAAACCCCCGCTACTGCCAGAGGTTTCTAAAACCCCGCTACTGCCCATGGGTTTCTAAAACCCCTACTACTATCAGGGTTTTCAAAACATCCACTAATACCTGCAATTTAAAAACTCCAATATTGTCTGTTTGTTTGTTTCGTATTTTTTAATAATACATAAATCCTTAAATAAAAGAAAAATTATAAAAGGAAAAAATTTTAATTTTTTGGTAATTATAATTTGGGCATATAACAATTATAAAAGGGACAAAGAACAAAGTCTACAATATGACAAAGTGTAAAAGTTAAAATTAACAAGTCATTACAATGTTATTTGTTTTAAATAAGAAAAATAAACATAATGAAAAATTAAATAACATCCTTCTAATGCGGTACTTGATATTACAAACACTTCCTTGACCAGATACCTTGTGGCTCAACAAAGTTCATAACTTCTTTTGCAAACATCTGCAAAGATAGATTGTTTAAGAACAATTCTTTATAACAGTTACTTCAACGAAGAATAATCATGAGTTGCTTTCAACAAACACACCTTTCTTTTTTTACTCTTGACCTCTTTGCCAAGAAGCAACCAAGCAAAAAATAGAACATATTTGTGCACTCCTAAGGTCATGTATGATATGTTTGGTTCGTGAGGCTCCTAAAGCACGACAATATAACAAGCTCAAACACAAACTACTATATGACATTCATAGTGATAAGGAAAAACAAAAGAAACATATCAACATCTTTGCACTCCCAAAATATATTATATATATATATATATATATATATATATATATATATATATATATATATATATAAAAATCTAAACACCGTGATTACAAATAGAACCTTAAAATATGACAATAAGACTTTCTCTCGTTAGAACCATCTTAAATTGAAAACGTCATAGAATATTTTGTTGGCAATTTAGGTTTCTCTCCTTCCATCTTCTTGAAGAATTTAACATATATGCAGATTACTAGTAATAGAAGACCGCATATTCCTGCTATGGATATTCCAGCAACATCACCCTTAGCTAGACCTGCTTATATATAGAAGCGAATTTAAGTTCTGAGACACTGACTTTTTCTTTGTGTTCTCTATTTATGTGAACATTAAGTTGAAAATAATCTTCTTATAACCAACTCCCTATAAAGTTTGAGAGCCAAACCTGTGTTTCTGCAAGATGGAAAAGAAAATTAAAGTTAAAAAGATAAAATCAAACATGCAGCAATATTCAACTGTATGTGCATAATTCAGCATGAAAGGTGAGACAACCTAAGTTACCCACCTAGGGTGCAAGGGAACATACTCTCCAAATTGATCTAGCAAGTTTAAACAAAATTAAAACGTCAAGCAAATGCATAAAAGGTTATCCAAAATGCTTTGAACAAGAACAAAGTGATTGTTTTTACCCCCAACATGTTGATAATACCAAAAGAAAGATAATATGATCAGAGTTGTTGAATTTTTTTCTTGTAATTTACATCAGAAGGTTTACAATAAAAGTTTGCCAAAACAAAACTCCAAAACATTGGAAAGCATCAATAGAAGTATACAACTTTATCTAAATTTTTTCAATGTCAAAATACATTACTAACATGATGTAAGAGAAGAGCATACCTCTTCTTGGAATGAAAACAATTCCACTCTCTTTGCTGAAATTGACTCCAGGATTATAATTTTGCAGCAACTATGCATCAAGATGATCCTCGCTGGCAATATCATGCAAATTATTGCTAGGTCTGAGTGGATATGTAATAAAAAAACCATAGTCTTGTGAAACCTGGCTGTTCCCACAAGAACAATTGACCGTGACATTAACCTTGGCATTTTTTGGTATACCATTTTGGCCATAACTGTTGAATCTCCTCAAAAGCTCAACAGTGGTGAGATCGACATATTCCACTTTGGCAATCAAATCATAGGTGTCACCTTCAGCAGCTGAGTACACAAACACATGCCCCAGAAACTCATCACTAATACAATCACAGGGAAATGGAACATTGATTTTGTCAAAGTAGAAGACATTATTATTGAATATTTTGTCTTTATTGTAGCTTATTATATCGTCAGAATTGGACACATCGCTTGATTTCATCAAGTGTGTTATATCATCCAAGGACAACCCTGTACTCACATAATAGGAAGCTAAAGCTACATTATATCCCTTCAAACACTTTGCTTCAACATTGCAACAAACGTACTCCAGCAACAAAAACAACAACATCAATAAGAGAAACATAAAGAAACACAAATCAGAAAACTAGATTTCTAGGACTTTCTACACCTGCTATAGTCCAATAATCATATTCACTTTTTTGACCTTCAAACCATGTCACACTTCCACTTCTTAAACACACACTATAAATAAGTAACTCAAACATAAAAAGGGTGTAATTACATGAGTGAATGAACTTAAACTATGAACCCAAACTCAAACATTATTTATTCTTCAAACATATTAAGAAGCAAAATGGTCATTGGCTAATACCTCTACAACACAAGTTAAGACACATATTACATCAGAACCTATTTAAATACTATTCAGGAAAATGGCGAAACCAACTCAGGAAAATCAGTAGAACCTAAAACAATCAGGATAACCACAAAATAAAATCAGAGAAGTTAGGGCAAAACAAACAAACATGTTCATGGTGAGAATGGTGAGAGGCACTATGAAATCATGAAATCAGAGACACGAAATTGAACTGAGATGAAAATGAAAGCATAGAGACGAACAACGAAATTGTAAGAACGACAAAATTGAAAGCACGGTTTTACCTGATTTCAAGGAAAACGATGAAATCAAAAGAGAGAATGTCTTCCTCCAAGGGCAGAATCTAACACTCATAGGAGTGAGCCACCGAGTTGAAATCGAAATTGAAATTGAAAGAGATGAAATCAGAGAGACAAAGATGAAATCGAAAGCCATTGAGACAAAAACGAAAATGAAATCGAAAGCCAATGAGTTGAAAATGAAAATGAAAGAAAAAGACGAAAATGATGGAGTGAGAGGTACACGGTTTACCTTGAGCAACGAGAGGCATATGCTTCTTTGTTTTGAATGTAAGACTTTTGTAAGCTGTTGAGCCACTCAGTCAGAGACACCTTCTATCCCGAGAGCGAAAAAGTTTTGTAAGCTTAACCAAATTAAAACTTTAAGAAATTACAAAATTTTACTGGGGTTTCTTTAAAAACCCCTTTTATTTAAAGAGGGTTTATAAAACCTCTCCTATGTATATCTCTTAGTGGAGGTTATTATAACCCCCAATAATTAACCCCTACTATAATTATATTTTTTAGTAGTGAATGAAAACACTAAATTATCTCCTATGCATACACCAAACACTGGTACACGGTTATTAATACAAATTACAAAAGAAAAAGAAAAAATTTCACTTAGAACGTGGCAAATTTATAATAAAAAACCCGTAAATACCAATAGCAATCTCAATACCAATAAAATAATTTAGCACTCCTGATTCTTTCTTATGAAATATAATAAGATAAGGTTTGAAATTAGAAATATTTGTAAAATCATTTTCAACAATGATAAAGTGATCAACATATACAAAGAATGATACCATAGCATTCAAGAGAGAACAAGTAATTAGTATAGGATTGAACAAAGCCAAATGAACTCAAGGTAAAAGTAAGCTTAAAGAATGGTTGCGAGGGACCTAACGAAAACCATACAAAGATTTTTGCAATCTACACTTTCCCACAAGAGGCAACAAAAAACCCATGAGGAAAATGACATATACACTTATTCATTAAGTCCAATATGAAGAAATGTATTCTAAGCATCCATGATAGAGCTACTAACTCATATTTTTCATAAATTCTCGCACTTTTATCAGGATCAACCTCTATGCTTCTTTCAATTACAATGAAGCTTGACAAGTTGCTAAATTTTACCCCAATGGTTCATTTATCATGATTTAACTGAATCTCACATTTCCTTAAATGATCGAACAATTTTTTTGTAAATATACAATATGGTTTTCTTGTCTTTGTGAGTCGTTTCATGGAACAAAGTCACCATGTGATATGTTGCCTAATATTTTTCAATCCAAATGGCATCACCTTGTAACAAAATGTGATTTTTTCAACATCTTTAGGTGCCATTTTAACTTTATTTTTCCCAAAAGAACCCATCCATAAGGAGAAGAAAGCATGTTTGGAAGTATTATTCACCAACATGTCTATGTGAGACAATGGTAAATTATCCTTAAGATTGGCTCTACTCAAATCCCAATAATCAACAAACATCTTGACTTTTTCATATTTCTTTGGAATATGCATTGTATTGGCAATCCATTGAAGACACTTTCTCATTGCAAGAAATCCTACATTGAATTATTTTCTTACTTCTTCTTATGTCTTCAATGACACATGTAGTTTCATCAGTCTCAACTTTTGCTTCACTGGTGGACATTCTAGATTCAGGGTCAATTTGTTCTCAACGATGTTAGAATCTAACTCAAACATATCTTAATATGTTGATGCGAAGACACCAACATAATTAGTACAAAAGCTTGATCAATAGGTCTTGTTCATCCCTTTTTATAACAATACCAACTTTGACTTCTTTTTTGTCATCTCCATTTCTAAGATATATCATTTTAATTTCTTCCCCATGAGGTTGAATTGCTCAACTAACTTCTTCAACTAACATGGAGTTTCAAAATTATCATCATTTTCATTAGCTTGATAAATGGAATGATCTAAATTGTAGCATAGGATGCTAACATTCCCATTTTCATAATGACTATTTTAATATCTCCAATTTAAATGGAATGATCAAGATTGTAGCATAAGATGCTAGCATTCCTATTTTAATAATGATTATTTTAATATCTCCAATTTCAGAGTTAACATGAATAAATAAAGAAGATAAAAAGGTTAAGACTACATGAAATAAGAGAGAGGGAAATAAAGACAATAATTCAAAAGTTTAAGCTACATTTCATTCCTATAATATTCTGAAATGTGACATGCAAGCTCTTCACAAAAACTTAAACAAAAGTCATAGGCATAGTCTTAACAATTTGTGTTACAATTACTTTTAAAGTGAATTAACAACCATAAGAAAAAATTGTTAATCTTCCATTGGTGAAGCTCCACATGGGAGTTGCATGGATACACGAGGTTGGCATGATCTTCAACATCTTGTTTTTCTTTAGTCATAGCCATTTTATTTGTATTTATTAGTCCTTTATTTTGGAAACTTTAATAAGGTCACAAATAGGAATTCTCTCAATTTTATACTTTTTGTTCCCTCGACGAGCCAACCTCAATTCTTTCTATTCCTCAACTATTTTCTTTTTATCAACCTTAGTGAACTTATACCATCATCCACCACAATTCTTAGTCTTTATAAGCTCAAGAAACTTCATAATCCCTTATAATCTTTTTCCTAATTCGAACAATGGTCGATACCAGCCACTAACCATGGCTTGTGTTGTCATTATTGTTGCATTCAAGGTTCATGGTTTTCAAGGTGGATGGTCTACATAAGCAATGTTGATTAGCTTTAAACATTGAAATACAGTTTCTAAGGCTTATTCTATTCTCCAACATAACTAGTTTGAATAGAGTTAGTCATATGACATACATTAGTGTAAGGAAGGGTTTTGGCACCAATTACTTTTCACATTCTAATCAATTTCTACAATAGAAGTATATCCAGACGAAATAAAAAGAAAAGGATATTTTGGCTTGGGTTTTAAACCAAAGCATAAACTTGGGTATTAGGCTTCAATTGCCTTCAAAACTAAAGCATAAAACAATAAAAAAAAGATGGAAAATAAAACAAATAAAGGAAATCACTTCCATTCTTTTAATAATAGAAGCCTAATCCCTTTCTAATTTTAAAAATAATTTAAATTTAAGGGGAGAATAGGCTTCGATTCTCTAAATAACAAAAGCCTAATCCTCTTAAGTTTAAATTAGTTTTAAAATCAGAAAGCGATTAGGCTTCGGTTATTTTCAAAATTGAAGCCTAATAGCCTCTTTATGCTTCGATTTTGGTAATAATCGAAGCCTAAAGTAGACCTTTTTTTTCAAATACTTTATTTTTTTTGTTTTTGTTTCTACCTACATAACAAACCTGGACAAAAAGAAAATAACTAGAACCAATAGACAAAATCTATATACAACAGTATATGAATGACAATTTTATATCATTGCACTTTAAATAATGTACAAGTAAATATTTCACATCCTAATTACTCATTATTATACATTTGTAGTATATATTTTGCACAAGCTTTCCTTACATATTCTATCGACTTCTTGTGCATTGGTGTGAGAATGTTGAATTTGTACAAGAAGACAATAATTTCTATTAGTATATCAAAAGGAAAAGTTACAAAGTATTTGATTCAATTAAATTATTATCGTTTCCCAATCACTTGTAATACGAGCACGAATAATGTTTGTTATCCATTGCATAACATAGTAATCACACTCATATAAGTTGGTTTCTTTATGACACTACAATATATCAAATAATTATAAATAGTTGAGGAAGAAAAGGAATCAAACAATTATATATGGACCAAAAAAAAACTGGAGGGACAACCATTGAAGCATTTTAGTTGTAGTAGTTGATCTCCTGACAACATGCTATGTCAACCAAATGAACTATGAAAAAATGGAATGTTTTATGATACTCCTATATAATAAAGAAAATTCATTAGATTGAGGTTATTACCAATGTATTACCTGTTTGAGATGCCTTAGGGGAGACTTGGTGATGTATGTTGTTAGCAAAAGAAGGAAGCCTAAAGATTTTGAATGATGATCAAAGCAATGAATGATGATCAAGCAAGAATGAAGACAAAATGTTAAATGTTTAAAGTTATCTTGTAAAATAAATTAAGTATTGTTGTAGAGTAGTTTCACTTAACTTAGAATCAGCAGCATAAACTTCGTCTCTCAAGGTTCTCTCATTTTTGGAAAAACTGCAGTGAATGATAATCATCTGTGCAAACTTTCATTTTTCAAAATCATACTAGAGTAATCGATTATCCCTTAGAATAATCGATTATCTTGTTTAAAATTTGTTTTTAGAAAACCTACTGGAATAATTGATTATCCTTAATGATAATCAATTATCCTTGGTAGTTGGAATATTTTTGTTCAGTTTTTAACCTAATTTTCGAAACTCCTATTTAAAGAACTGCAGTTCAACTTCGAAATCACCTTTTTGAGAAGCTATAGTGCTAGTGTTGTGATTGCAAAAAAAGTTCTCTCAGTGTTCTTAAAAGAACTTTGAAAAACTTAGTATGGGTAGAGCGATAACTTTTCTAAGGGGGTTTCTAGAAGATTGAGTGTTGCTGCTGTTGCTAGGAAAGCTAGGTCAAGTTCTCTGTGTGATTCAGAGAAAGGTTGTTCATCTCTTGTGTCTTCAAGAGAGGTGTTTTCTTTTCCCTATTCTTTTGTTATTTGTTTGTAATATGATATTTTTAGTGATTGAGTTAATCTCTTTGTTTAAAGAGATTAACACCTAACGTAGGATCTTTTGATCTGAACTAGTATAAATACTTGTGTTAAATCTTGTTCCCTATCTCTTTATTGTATCTACTGCTGCATTTAAAGTAACTAATATTAAATTAATCGGTAAATTTTCAGAAAAATTTTAAACTATTAATTTTAATATTAAAAAACAATTCACCCCCTCTTGGTTTTTGTCTAAACGCTAAACATTCCGCTGCGCGATATCAACAATGTTTGGGTGTCATCAAACTTATTGCCAAAATGAATGAGATAAGGGTCCATGAACCCGTATACAACGCTCAACCCTACATTCTTATTGATACCAAACATATACCTTAACACAACATTGATTTAATATAACTAACTAGATAAATCAATTAAATATAAAGAATGGTTTAGAGACTTACATCATTCATAACTAAATAAGTGTAATATTCAATTTTTCCCGCCGCAAGTTCTAAGATATCTTCCTTATATAAATACAATGGGATTTCACTATCTTTCCTAAATGCAACAAAATCCTACTAAAATATCATCTGCTCACTGCTTATGGTGTCGACAAGTTGGTGTAATACACCAAGAGAATTGTCCATAGGTATAGAAGGCTTCTTTGTAGGTCTAGGACTTTCCTCTTAGTGCGACTATTGTCACATGAAAAACAATTTAAGTATGAAGATAAAAAACATGGAAACATAAAATAAAGTAATGTAGGGTTTAAGAGTCCATACCATGAGGTTAGATATAAATTCAACAAAATCCTTAGGCCAGACGAGGAAAAATTGAAATGCATGTGTTGTAATTAGTAAAAGAAATAATTAGCCAAGAAAGGGGTGTTAAATGGGCCTTTTCTATAACTTTAGTTCTTTTTAATCTTGTAAAAATCCTTTTATTTGAATCAGAATGATCAAGAACTTAGCACACAATCACTTCTAGAACATGCATTTTCAATCGATTTAAAACAGAGTTAACAAGTTGATTTCATTAAATAGAGAGTCAATCAGACAAAGAAATACTTTTTCAATTGATTAAAACACTAAAACTAGAAATTGAAACATTGACAAATTATGTAGAAAAACGAAATTAATGATAAACTCAGAAAGTTTTAACAACACATTAGGATTAATTCCAATTAGTAATACAAACAAAAGTACAACTTCATATTATATCAAATACAAGAATACAGTAAAGATTGCTTTAAATAGATTTCTTGAAACTTTTTATCAAGGAACAAATAAGGAGAGAAAGATCAAACAAGTGTACACAGAGTTTTATACTGGTTCACTAAAAAATGAGCTATATCTAGTTTATCATGACAACATAGCCTGACAATCCATTATATCAAAAGTTTGACACAATCCACCATGATTACAACTCTCTTTAAAAAACCAGACTTTATAGTCTGTCTGTTAGCATATTCAATAGGTTGATTTATCTGTTTAATCTGTTGATTTCATTTAACTAAAGTGAAAATAACTAATTAAAAGTTAATTTAGCTGATTGAATATGTTAATGACAAAAACTATAGCATCTACCCAATTAATATGTTAAAAACTCATTTAACAGGTTAAAAGACTGCAACCAAACACAAGATACATATACTCTATCAAATTGTCTTCATGTTAAGTTCTAATCTTGAAGCTTCAAGATCTTCATGGGAAAGCTAGATTAAGGACACATCAAGCTTGATCAACACACCATTTCTTCAAATCTTCATCAATTTATTAAGACTTTATATCTTCATCAAGTTTGCTTATGCAATATCTTCATCAAATCTCCAAGCATCAAAGTCATGTGTGCTAAGATGTGCCATAATATATATCTTATCTGTTGGAACAAGAACTAAAGATCCTCCCATGAGAACTTCCTCTACCGTGACCTTAATGATAGTGTCCGACAGTTGCATACCATGAACAAATGTGGTTGCCTCAAATACTTTTCCATAGGCCACTAATGTCCTCCCTTGACCATACTCAACACATAGTTGACATTGGCGAGTTTCATTAATGTCATCTTCTGATTGGAGTGGAACTGAACAACTCCCCTTTTCATTTCTACATGTCAAAGCCAATGTTAATGTTATTTTATCAAAGAACAACTATTCAATTCATAACTTAGCATAAAATGATTGTTAATTTTAAGCGTCGAAGGCACAAAAGGTTTTGGTGTATGAGATACTTGTGGACATATGACATAACTAACGAACTGCTACTAAACTTGTTGGATAACCCTCTTAGTCACTTGTTTAGTGATTTCATTGTAAGTTGCGGCTTGATACTCGAAGTGATTTGCTACTTCAGCCTTTGTAAAATCTCAGCACTTTGTGTGCTAAAAGAATAACAATGAAAGCCTCTAAAATAGTGGCGAATGTTGACTCCTGATCCAACAACACACGCATATCCAGAGTTCTCAGGCTATCCAATTGCAGTAGCAAGTATTTCATGATGACCTTTAGGTGTAAAAGTACCTTGGGAGCTTTGTTTAACCAAGGAGTCCTACAACATAACAACAAAAATTTAACATCTAACATGTATAAAATGATAATATTATTTAAAGAAAAATTATATCTTACAATTTTTTTCTGATATTGTTGTGCGGTGTCAGGTGTGAGGAGCTTAATGATCGTATACGAGCTAGTTTCCACTTTTCATGATGCAATGGTGGTGAAGGAGGTTGAACAACATCATCCTCAGAAGGTGGGGCCTTGATTTTTGCTTTTCTTTCAAGATCCTTTCTTCAAGTTTTCTATACGCACCATGAGATAATATGTGTAGGTTTTTATTTTGAGCGTTGATCCTTTGGGCTTTTTTCCTAACATCATACAACATATAAGATCCATCTCATGAATTAGTTTAAATTTTACTCACTTATCAATTGAGAAATGAATGATTTAAAGTAAAGTAACCTTCCAACCCTTGATAAAAGAATCTTAACAAATTGACGTCATGCTTCTTCATGATTTTCCTTATATCTAGAATAGAGATTTTCACCATTTTATATCCAAACATGTATCTAGACGTCAGTTTTTTCTTAAACCCACAAAATTTAAGGGCGACAAAAAAAGGCATTTATTTTTTAAATTTGCTACATTTGGAATATCAAATGTCATCTACAATAAAAGAAAAAATGCACATTACTTTTATTTAGGAAGTATCAATATAATCAAACTATAAATTCAATAACATTAATTAAGTTACTAATAAATTCTACCAAATTATGTTTTGATCAACCTCAGACACAAGATGAAAAGATAGAATAAGGATGAAAATCCTATCACATGCCAATACTCCTAAGTAGCTATTGAACACATCCACATATAGACCTGAAGCCACATTAATGATGATGTCAACATCCATAGGTGTCTTCTCACCACTAACTCTTCTATTTAAGATTTGTGTCAAGCTAATGGCTCCTCTGGTAGGTCTCCTAGAAGGTCCTTCATCCCTTGATGAATTTTAAATGTAAGCCATATCTCTATTAAAAGAAACAAGCACAAAACATTAATAAAAAACATAAAAAATAACATAGGACATATTATTTAATAAAACACAAAAAATTATACAAGAATATGAAATTCATAGACAAGTTATGGACTACTCATATGTATATTCCCTCATTGTGATCTTCTCGAATTGCATGTATATCATCAACTAGAGGGTCTTCATCAAAATGTATCACTATTTTAAAGGGATGAGTGTCAACAATATGAAGATTACTCAGATTCTCTTCATTAACACAATTTTTTTTTGCCATGAAGAACGACATATCAATTTCAAACACAACATCTTTTACATAAAAAACCTTATATGCTTATTGTGCCTTGATAAAGGGCTTGTCTTGATAACCCACCTTCCAAAAATCAACTAGATTCATACCTAATTCATCCATTGTGACACCACTCTTACTGAACCCACTTACATTAGAACATTGGAGTAGTAAACATAAGATAGTCAACCTGCTAGATCTCTTCTAGTATACCATAGTACATCATTAATCCAAATGTAGGATTTTGATTTTTGGATGTGGAAAATTGTACCGGCTCGACTTCAAGACTGACTCCACTATTTTGTATTGTATTTTTATCATCCAAAGACTTTGTATAAAATGTGAAATTATTAATTTTAAAAGCTATACAACATAGGAAACCAAACCTCAATCCATTTGCTAGCCACGTCAAAGTCTCAAAAGATTTTGAATCTTTCAAAACCTCAACTTTAAACTAAGGCATAAATGTTCTATTATGGTCCATCAATTGCCATTTCTCTTAAAGTCTCTGGTTGTTCTCTTTCACAATGGCTTTGTGTACAGATAAGTAAAGGATGACCTCATATGTGTTGTTAAGGATGTATAGATGTGCTTGCAAAATTTCTTCACAGGAACTCCTATTGGACTTTCTTTTGTCATGTACTTTGGATAAAACTCAATACTTTCTTCAACAATACACCTTTCAATCACAACCATTGAAAGATGGAATGAAAAACATCTCTGGTTGACAGAAGATGATAACAATCTCACCTTGAAGTTCATCTAACTTTACAGGATCAATGACTTTACCCCAAATTGAAAAGAAAAATGAACACAAACGAGTTATAGTTTGTGTAACATTTTTTGGTAAAATACCATGAATAACCACTAGTAATAATTGTTTTATTAATATGTGGCAATCATGAGACTTTAGGCTAACAAGCTTCAAGTAGTGCATCAACAATAAACTCTAAATATTTGAAGAGTATCACTATGGTACCTTAACACTCTTTAGACAAAGGAAAAACTTATCTCTAGTGGAACATGTGGGGCTAGGGGGTGGGAGTACGCTTACCAACCTCCCTTGGTACCAAGTCTTCTTCGATCTTTGTTTGAAGAAAATCCAAAGGAGCATTTACTCCATCTTTTTCTTTTCTTGAATGTTAAGAAGTATACCAATGAAGGTACCACACACATTCTTCTCTACAAGCATTACATCTATGCAATGTCTAACTTCAAACTTGGACCAATATGGAAGATAAAAAAATATTGATTTTTTTTCTTCCAAAGGCTCATTACAAATGACTTCTTTGACATTGTCCCGAAGACATGATGTACTTTATTAACTTTTTCATGAATTTGAAGCCTAGTCAATGGAATTGGTGCATCGTCATTCTCTTAATGACCATTAAATGTTTTATTTAACATTTGATAAGGATGATTAGATCGTAAAACTCTTCGATGGCACAAATATATTGTCTTACTTTTGTGTTTCAATTGATGAGCTACAATGTTTTCTTCACATATAGGACATGCTTTATGACCCTTGACAATGTACCCTAACAAATTACTATAACCTGGGAAGTCATTGATGGTGCATAATAACACTACATGCATCATGAAAGTTTCATAAGAAAGAAACATCAAATATTTCAACCCTGTCAACCCATAACAACTTCAAGTCTTAAAATAGTTGATTGAGATAAACATTTATATCATTTCCAAGCTACCTTGGACCAAATATCATCATAGACAACATGATGTACTTTCTCTTCATGAACAATCTAGGAGATAAGTTATAAATGAATAATATGATAGACTAGATATTGTGGTTGATACTTAAATTACCAAATGGATTCGTTCCATAAATAGTTAAACCAAACTGAAGATTTCTCCATTCTTGACTAAAGGATGGGAATTCCTAATCAGTTGGATGCTGAAGCAGTCTATCACATCTTCTCTTATATGCATGTCATATAAGGTTTTTAACGTCTTTTGGGTTTACAAACAAAAGCTTAAGTCTGCGTATGATCGGAAGGCATTAAAGTACTTTCAAAGCGGGATCATCCTTTTCTATCTCACCATTATCTTCATTATTGTTTTTCCACTTGAACCGTGATAACCCACACTTCAGACATTTTTTCAACCCTTCAAATTATTTCCTATATATTATGCAATCATTAGGACATGCATGTATCTTTTTATACTCCATACCCATCAAACAAAGAATTTTGTTGGCATCATAGTTGCGAGCATGTAGTGTTTTCCATCTAGAAGCAATAAATTCAACAGTAGTGGCAATTCTGTGAAACTCTTATCGGTCTACCCATTGGTCGCCTTAAACATCATGAGTATTAACACCGCTTACAACCTTGTGGACTTTGTTTATTGCTATGTATCAATTTTAAACATATGTTACGAAATTTTTTCAACATTTCGCATTAGTTTTCAGATTACACGAAATACAAACTATAGTTGACAAATATTCATGAAATTTTAAGATATGTATATTAATATATATATATATATATATACATATATATAGATATGTATATATA
>Ga0214542_1001250_pt1 | contig 51596 bp, 38 predicted proteins | sample CNSS1metaG_FD_160096 | JGI IMG/M metagenome (GOLD analysis project Ga0214542, IMG submission 160096) | Root nodule microbial communities from cowpea collected in UCLA plant growth center, Los Angeles, California, USA - CNSS1 | ecosystem: Host-associated > Plants > Roots > Nodule | place: USA... | reverse complement strand
CAGAAATTAAAAAGACCAACAAGGAGCCCACCCCGCCCGACCATAGTCGCCCTTCAGAACGGAGACCAACAAAGTTCTCGAATTGTGCCACCCTGAACGCACCTCGGTCCCGCATACTTGATGAAGTCCTGAAAGCAGAACTCATTCCCCCACCCAGAAAATACCAGAACCCGCCCAACGTAGACCTAAGCAAATATTGTCACTACCATCGCAACAATGGCCACACCATCGATGAATGCGACACTCTACGCGACAAAATAGAAGAACTCGTCCGGGCCGGACATCTTACACACTACGTAAGAGAAACAGGGGAGGGCCCATCCAGACCCCAGTATGACAGGAACGATAACAGGCAGACTGAGCGACGAAATGATCAAAGAATCGAACGCAGAGAACCGAGGAGAGAGCCAGCCAGAACACAGAACACAGAACAAAGGGAACCAACACAACCGCAACCACGACAGACCACCTCTATGCGGAACAATCAACACAATATCTAGGGGATTCGCAGGAGGAGGGAGGTCCTCCTCCTCCAGGAAGAGACACCTGAGAGTCGTCCAACAAGTACACGCAATATCCAGCCGAACGCAAAGAAGAATGCCGCCCATCACTTTCTCAGATTCAGATTTCCAAGGTACTGACCCCAACCAAGATGACCCCATGGTCATAACTGTGGAAGTCAAGAACTTCGTAGTAAAAAAGGTTCTCATCGGCCAAGGAAGCTCTGTAGATATCCTGTACTAGAAAACCTTCAACAAGATGTAAATACCTCTCGCCGACCTAACCCCTCACAACAAGCCCATATACAGATTCTTAGGTGAAAGAGTCCCCACTAAAGGGGACATCGACCTCCACACAACGTTTGGAGAAGGGAGACAAACCAAAACAATTCCAATCCGTTATCTAATCGTTGACACCCACACATCTACAACATCCTCCTTGAACGACCATCCATCAATACACTAGGTGCCATCGTATCCACCCCGCACCTAGCCATGAAGTTTCCATCCCCACAAGGTGACATCATCATAGTGCACGACGACCAACGCGCAGCCAGAGAATGCTACATGGCTAGCCTGAAACTCCCACACCCACCCTTGACAACCCACAACATTGAACAATCCCGAGCCCACACCACCCTGGCCGGCGACGACCTGGACCCCAGAATAAACTCCGAAGCACGGCTCGAGCCCGTGGAAGAAACAAGACAACTCCAACTCGAACAGCAGGATCGCTTCCTCCATATTGGAACTTCCCTTCCTGATAGAGAAGAGCGCCACATCGAGCAAGTGCTCAAGCAGAATTCCGACCTCTTCGCTTGGTCAGCAGCTGATCTCCCCGGAGTTCACCCCAAAGTAGCCGCCTACCGGTTATCAGTCTTCCCAAACGCAAAACCCATGTCCTAGAAAAAGAGGAAGCTTGGAGAAAGGAGAAGGCAAACAGCTATAGCGGAGGCCGACAAGCTAAAATAGGTTGGATTCGTTGGAGAAGCCCAGTACACGACCTGGCTAGCCAACGTGGTGCTGGTCAAGAAATCCAACGGGAAGTGGCGCATGTGCCTAGATTACACGAACCTAAACAAGGCCTGCACACGAGACACCTACCCGCTACCCAGCATAGCAGACTCGTCGATGGAGCCGCGGGACATGCAATACTAAGCTTCCTAGACGCCTATTCTGGCTATAACCAGATACCCATGGCCGATGAAGACAAGATCAAAACCGCGTTCATAACAAAGGAGGCCATCCTTTACTACAAGGTCATGCCCTGTGGCCTCAAAAACGACGACGCCACATACCAACGCTTGATGGATAGAGTATTCCAACCGCTCCTGGGCAAGTCAGTAGAAGTATATGTCGACGACATCATTGTCAAGTCCCCAAATGAGAGACAACACTCCGCGGATCTAACAGAGGTCTTCAAAGCCTTGCGGACATACAACATTAGGCTCGACCCCGAAAAATGTACATTCGGAGTAGACGGCGGGAAATTCCTGGGCTTCATGCTCACACAGTGCGGGATCGAGGCCAACCCCGAAAAATGCCAAACCATCATTGATATGAGAAGCCCCGCGAATATCAAAGAGGTACAGCGGCTAGTGGGTAGACTAACCGCCATCTCATGCTTCCTCTTGAAATTGGCAGATAAAACCAAAGCAATGATCCAACTCCTAAAAAAGTCGACCAAGTTCGCCTGGGACGACACCTGCGAACAAAATTTCAATACCTTGAAGCAACTTCTCACCACCCCCCCGGTCTTGGCCAAACTGGACCCCTCCCTCCCCCTTATAATATACATAATCGCTTCAGCGAACGCAGTCAGCTCCGCACTCGTCCAAGAGAAGGATAATACCCAACAGCCCATATACTTTACCAGCTGCATCCTCCAAGACCTAGAAACACGGTACCAAATGGTTGAGAAAGTAGCTCTGGCAATCATAACAACCGCACATCGCCTACGACCATATTTTCAGTCACACACAATCATTATCAGAACGGACCACCCCATACAAATAATCCTGCAAAAACCAGATCTAGCAGGCCAGTTATCTTCTTGGGCCATCGAATTGTCAGAATTCACTATCCGTTACGAGCCGCACGGACCCATCAAAGCGCAATGCCTAACAGACTTTGCCAACGACCTACAAGAGCAAACCCCCCAAGACACCTGGTGGACCATGCACATGGAAGGCTCCTCGAACCCGTTGGGCGCCAGTGCAGGAGTGGTACTCGAAGGACCCGGCAATGTCCTTATAGAACAATCTTTGCGCTTCAGCTTCAAAACGTCCAACAACCAAGTCGAGTACGAGGCCATAATAGTCGGCCTCAACCTGGCACAAGACGTTGGCGCCCGTAGACTCTTGTGCAAGACAGACTCCAAGCTCACCATAGGACACCTCAATGGTGAATACCAAATCAAGGACCCCACGCTCGCGTAATACTACCACATGGTAATGTCCCTAACCGAACACTTCGACACCTTCCAAATTCAACAGGTACCACGAAGCAACAATACCCGAGTAGACATCCTCTCCAAGCTTGCCAATACCAAAAAGAAAGGACGTTACAAATCACTCCTGCAACACACCCTAACCACACCTTCCATTGAGCAACATAACCAATGCTTAAACATCACCACCACCTGGATGGAACCATTCATCAAATACTTGGAAGAAGGAGTTACCCTGGCAAACGAAGAAAAGGGGTGGACTCGAAGAGCGGCACGATACACCCTAATTGGGGGAGAACTATTTAGAAGAGGTTTCAGTAAACCCTTGCTCAAGTGCATAACCCGCGAAAAGGCCGACTATGTCATGCAAGAGATACACCAAGGCATCTGCGGCTACCACTCAGGCCCCAAAACCATGGCTGCTAGGATATTACGTGCCAGCTACTACTGGCCTATAATAGAAGAAGACTGCACAACATATGTCAAGAAGTGCATCCAATGCCAGAAGCATGACCCTATAACACACATGCACCAGGAGGAACTCCACCATGTCTCTTCACCATGGTCGTTCTCAAAATAGGGGATGGACATAATCAGCCCTTTTTGCACCAGGAAAGGGCCAAGTCAAGTTCCTTCTTGTCGCGGTCGACTACTTCTCCAAGTGGATCGAAGCATAACCATTAGCCACCATAACAGCCAACCAAGTCCAGCGCTTCGTCTGGAAGAACATCATTTCCCGCTATAGCATCCCCCACATGATCATAACCGACAACGGTCACCAATTCATAGACAAAGGCCTCGCCGACTTCTACCGCAATTTGAAGATCACCCATATAACAAGCTCTGTCGAACACCCGCAAACCAATGGACAAGCTGAGGCTGCCAACAAGATCCTCCTCGGGCAACTGAAGAAACGGTTAGATGGGGCCAAAGGCAAATGGCCAGGCAAATTACTCGAAGTACTTTGGGCATACAGATGCACCCCCCAGTCTTCAACCCATGAAGCGTCGTACACTCTAGTATACGGAACTGACGCCGTCATCCCAGTAGAAGTCGGGGGGAACCCTCCATGCGGCAACAACACCACGACACACAATCAAACGCCGACTGCATGAGCACACACCTCGACCTTCTGTACGAAATGAGAGAAAAGGCACGAATTCTGGATTTGGCAGCCAAGTCGAGAGCAGCTAGAAGACACAACTCCAAGTTAATACCGCGTTCTTTCCACAAAGGAGACCTCGTGTGGGGAATGGCCAGCAAAGCCCGCAAGCACGAAGGCAAGTTCTCGCCCAACTAGGAGGGCCCGTTCCGAGTACTTAAAGAAGTAGGCAATGAAGCCTATCACTTGGAAAAACTATCCGGGGAGCCGCTTCCCAACACCTGGAACGTCTCCCATCTTAAATTCTATTTCAGTTAAATTTTACTTGTAATCGGATGTACTCTTTCCTAGCTTGGCATTTTTTCCCTAAGGAGGGTTTTGGCCAGGAAGGTTTTAATGAGGCATCCACCCTTCAATAAAATGCAAGTTTATCACTATTTTGTCTACATTAACTCCTAGCCACTACTCTAAGTGCCGCTGGTCGAACAAGCTAATTCCTAGCCACTACTCTAAGTGTCGCTAGTCGAACAATAAGCAAACATTCCTAGCCACTGCTCTAAGTGTCGCTAGTCGAACAATAAGTAAACATTCCTAGCCGCTAATCCAAATGTCGCTGGTCAAACGACATAAACATTCCCAGCCACTAACCCAAGTGCCGCTGGTCGAACAACAGAAAAGCTCCCAACCACCGCTCCAGGTGCCGATTGGTCGAGCAAATAACCCCCAACAAATTAAACAAGCATACACCGACGTACATTTTAATATAAGAACTTAACCCCATATCTAACCAACAACACATTAAGGGCCGAAAACACAAACATCAACTAAACGGATCTAAGTAACAAACCAGAAATTACTTTCATTTTCATAAATTTTGAAGATTACTCGATACATATTCATCACAATACAATGACAATCCAACCCCTAAAAGGCTAAAAGGCACACTAGCCCCAAAAACAAGCCGGCAACAAACTAGCATACCCAAACTACAATTTTCAGTCCCCATTTACATAAACAAAAAACAAAAAGTTTCAGCGTCCTCGCCTCCAGTATCTACACTAAATTACTCTTCAGCGTCATTCACCTCCTCACAAACCACGACTTCTTCTGCCCCATCAGACTTCATTCGCTATGATCGCCGCCTCCTACTTAGCCTTGAGTCGGCTAATTTCTGCGACGTCCAGCATGCGATTATCATACACATCCAGATTAACATTAAAACGGCAATCCGTCACAGAAACTTCCCGGTAGAGGAACTCGGCCTACCTAAGAGCCTTCCGAAAGCCATTAGCATGCTCATTGTACACGGCCTGTTGAAGACCAAAAACTTCACTAGCGGCTTCCTCGGCAGCAGCATCTTTGGCGGCATTCACCCCATCCAACTCCACCTGCTTCGCCTTCAACTTTTTCTCTAATCCCACAACACTCCCCTTCAATCTCTTCACCTCAGCCTCCAACTTCGTCTTCTCATCTGCCCAAGCCACCTATTCACGATCCCTCTGGACTTTTAACGCAGCAACCTCCTTGGCTAACTTTTTCTTATCACCCGCGGCCAACTCCTCCTACAACATTGTAGCAACCCGCCAGCTCAAAACCATGCCGCGAGCCAAGTACTCACTCATGGCCCACATAGTCAACCCCGGATCAGCAGCCTCCACAACAGTCACCTCCTCATCACTCAACTTCAGCTCCAAGCCTTTTCTCATTTAAATCTTGGCCTTCTCAAAACCACCAAGGTCAGGATTACTCGACCCATTGGACCCAACACCATCGGTCTTCGCGAGGGCCCTCAACCTCTTGCGATCCTTCCCAACACCCTTCATTTTCGAGGGAGCCGGCCTCTTCGCAACTGGAGGCCGATAGCTATCCACGACAAGACCCACAAGATTTGGAGCTTGCAACTGTCCCTCACCCTTCGCAGCGTTGGCCATCTTGTCTCTGATCTTGGCGAACAAATCCACTTCTCCACCCACCTTCTTCACATGATGAGCCATCACACTTGCACAAAACCAAATTTTTCAGATTAGTCCAACACAGAACCAACAACAATGTCAGAACATACCGCATAAGTCGTGGCCAGGATTATCTGTCAAGTAACAACAAAAAACCCATTTCCCCGGCACCCTAGTCGGCAGCGTCTCTGGCACCTCCACTACCCTCCGGCTATCCGCATCCAAGGCCTCTTTAGCCACCGCATCCCTTCGAGCAGGCGCACCCGTCCAATAAAACGGAAATTTTGGCCGCCCCTCATCATCATAATACAACAACCTTCCGGCCGGCAGCACCCTCACTCAAAAAAAGCCATCTTTAAACTTCTTAAAAGACTGCGTAAAGCTGTCTAACAAGCTAATTCTCGGCCTCCCAACTAGCGACACCCACGACCGCGAATCCCTCAGACGCGTAACATAGAAATACAAAAAGCTCTCGGGAGTCGGCGAAAAATACAGCGCCCTACAAATAAGCCGGAAAGCTTGCAGACTCCCCCAGCTATTAGGATGCAATTGCGTTGGCGTAACATTCAACAGGCGCAGAACCCCCATCATAAACTCGTCTAACGGCAAACGAACATGCAGCTTCGTAAACATACAAGCGTATATGTAGAAAAAGTCACCCTCCAACCCCTCGCGACCATGACACACGACCTCCACAGAACTCACCCGCTCAATAGCCACCGTACTCGGATCAGGCCCCCTTTCAAACAAATAGATGTTATTCATCCAAGACCTCAAAAGCCTAGACCATCGGTACTTCGAGGAGCAGGACCTCACCCCCTCAGACACCCACTCATACCCATCCCTCCTCGGCTAAAGCGACTTGGCATGCTCACTAGCCGGATCCTCACGCACCTCCCGCTCAACCTCAATATGCAACGTCTCCGACGAACTCAAAAATTCTAACCTAAGTCCACCAAAACTCACCCCCGAATCACCACAATTAGAACCACTAGAAGATGTAGTCGACATACCTCACAAACCGGCTAAGCAGCAAACGACACATGCACACCAACTGACAAACAAGCAGCAACGCAGGAAACCCAAACAAGACCAACAACTAAGAGGGACGAAAAATGACAAATGATCCACTCCTATTTAAAGCACATAGTCAACTTTCCACCTTCCACCAAACCTCCTCAAAGCCCAAGGCCCAACCACCAAAAATCACCTCGAAAAACTCACTCTAACACCAATCAAGCTAATCAACAGTCACGTCTTTTCACCTCACCTAACCCCTGACCAAGTGTCAAAGCAAACAGTACCACTCAACTCACACCTCATAAGAGATACCGGTCGAGCTACCGGAACAACTCGGCCAACGTTGACCAAAGACAACGGCCCACCATCACACCACATCCGTATATGCTCTACGTCACTTCTTACCTCTAGACTGGGAGGCTGGTATACTCACAGGGTACACGACCAAAGACCACAAATGAAATTTGCAAAATAATCTATACGTCACTTCTTGCCTCTAGACTGGGAGGCTAATGTCCCAACCGTACATGAGTACACGGCCCTCAGCAGACATGATGGCCGCCTACCACGCAAGGACGCTTCCATCTGGAACAACACGGCCCTCAGCAGGCATGATGGCCGCCTACCACGAAAGGACACCTCCACATGGAGAACACGACCCTCAACAGACCTCAACCAACCATTTTACGCAGGCGCCTTCTTCTTGAGAGCACGGCTTACAGCCAAACCCCATGGCCGCTTGCCCTGTGAAAGGCATCCCTCTGAAAAAGAAGACCACCCTCGACGCATCTCATGGCCGAATACCGAACACCGCCAACCCTCGGAGGACCCCCTAGTAAATTCCCTCCTTAACATTGGACCCTAGAATAGCCAAAAGAGAAATATTGGGCCCAAAGGCCCATCGAAGGTAGGACCCACAGGTAAAAAGGTATAAATAGCACACTGTTCTATGCATTGATTATGCATTAAATTATTCTCTGAAACCCTGACATCACCAGTGCTGACTTAGGCATCGGAGTGTCTTTTGCAGGTCCCCTACGCCGTCCTCAAGCCCCGTTGGAAACAAGAGAAGATCGACCCGAAGTAAGACTCCCAAGACCCTTGATCGATTTGAGGACTACAGACCTCGGTTCCGTAAGAACAATCATAATGCCATTTAGATCCTTCACACCCATCCACTCCATGGGTTGTAGCTGTGCAAAGGGAGAATCATGGTTGTGGTTGCCAATGGAAGAAGGTGTTGCTTTGGATAGGGACCTATGGAGAGAGGGGTAACTCATTGAATGATGAAAAAGATGTTCAAAGATTCATACTGGCAGTTTGAAAAAGATTCTGATCGAGGTCTGGGTGAAAGGGCAGAAAGTTTGTCTGAATTCATTCATAGTGTTCTATTTTAATTTTCTTAAATTTGTGAAATTGGAGGCTATAGACAAGGAAAGACAAACTTATAAAAGAGAAAAATAAAGAAAAATCAAGGTTCCTGTGAAATGTTTCAAATTATGATTGAATCTTTGATTGAAGAATCTGATCCAGGAGACGAAATAGCTAGCTAATGGAATGCTTGCAATACAGTTTATTGGAAATGCATATATCAATCTGCAAATAGAATAGAAAGTACCCAAACAAGTTTTCTAAATTTTGGAACAATGATAATGAAAACTGTTTTTCTGAAAATAAAAATGGAAATCATTTTCTCTAAGCAAATGGGTATTTTTATGAGCTTCTCTGTCTTCATTATTTTGTTTTATCCAAAACTAAAAGAATGGAAATGGAAGTTTGGAATTGTTATTGATGAGTGTCAAATATTTCCAGGCCATTTGGTTTTTAAACTGGTCAACCCATGTTTGCTCGTTATGGATTCCTTTTATCATGATCTATGTGTGCTCCTCCCGTTCCTGCCGGATCCCCTTGCCACTGTTACTCTGTTAACTGCAAACATGCATTATAGTTGTGTTGTTTCTAATAGCTTTTTGGTTTTGAAGTGATGCAATAATGATAATTTTATGGTTTTTCTAACCAATGTATTCTTGTTTTTCTTTCTATATTTACACTTGCATTTGTGCTCATTTTTCTAATGTAACAGACACTAGATGGAAAGGTGTTTATTTTCAAGAAAACTAGTGCGAGACCTATGCCTACGCACGGGTCATTTTTTTTTATTTGGATAAAAAATTTAATATAATAATTATTATATTTGAATCAATTATTTATTTATGTAATTATATTTTACTATTATATAATTAGTATAATTATTGTTATATTAATAATAATAAAATTAAAAAATAATAATGTAATATGATTTTATTTATTTTAAATCATAAAATTGACACTAATTAATTAGTAATGTGTAATAAAGTTACATGATTAAAATTTAAATTATACTTTTGAGTTATATATTATATTAAAATAAGATGTGTATGTATGGTCGTTGTTAAAATAAAATGTAGATATATTGTGTAATATGCTCCCGTAAAAAATAAGTATAACATGAAATTGATGTTAAAATTTTTAAATAAAAATACTTGTAGAAATAAATACATATATATATATTATATTAAAATGAAATGCATATACAAATGTTGTTAAGGTAAAATGGAGGCATAGTGTGTAATATGATCTCGTACAAAATAAATACCAGATGGAATTGATGTTAAAAATTTTAAATAGAAACACATGTAGATATATAGATGCTTGTATGTTTTATTAAAATAGAATGTGTATGCACGAATTGTTGTTAGAGTAAAATGTAGACATATTATATAATATGATCCTGTACAACATAAATCCAACATGAAATTAATATTAAAAAAGTAATCGCGGAATACAAAGTTTAAGTTAAAAGTTGAACTCTCTGTATCAATTCAAAGTGACGACTTATAAAAATATTTAAACTAATAATAATAATAATAATAATGTTAATGTTAATAATAATAGTACTAACATTACTATTACTATTACTAATAATAATAATCTCAATAATAATAATGTTACTAATACTATTGCTCATATTAATTCAAATAATAAAATGATTATGTAGAAAATATGCACATAATCGAAATATGGTCTGGTAAAATATAAAAATAATATGATATTAATGTTAAAATTTATAAATAGAAACACATGTAGATATCGACAAACACATACAAAGATATTAAAATATATTGATATATAAAATCAAAAATAATAGTACTAATACTACTACTACTACTAATAATAATCTCAATAATAATAATAATAATGTTACTAATACTACTGCTCATATTAATTCAAATAATAATATAATCATGTAGAAAATATGCACAAAATCGAAATATGGTCCTATAGAAAATAAAAATAACATGAAATTAATGTTAAAATTTATAAATAGAAACACATGTAGATTCGACAAACACATACAAAGATATTAAAATATATTGATATATTAAATCACAACTAGTAGTACTAACATTACTAATAATAATAATAATCTCAATAATAATAATGTTACTAATACTATTGCTATATTAATTCAAATAATAATATGATCATGTAGAAAATATGCACATGATCGAAATATGATCCTGTAGAAAATAAAAATAACATGAAATTAATGTTAAAATTTATAAATAGATGTGATACTTAATTATAATGAATTTAAGATAGAACAATTTCATTAAGCTCATTTAAGAAATAAGTGACACAACAACCACCTCACCCCCTTGAGCGGTTTAGTGAAGCAAAATCCCACTTAGTTTAAAAAATTTAGGATCATATCTTATATTATCGGTTGTCCCAGTTAGATTCACCAACACCATTCAAGATCAACATCATCTAGAATAAATTATAATACAATAATTTTACTACATTCAAACTCTTCACTGATATGTAAAAATAACAAAGTAAAGCAAGACAAATGGCACTTCCTTCCAAAATGACTCAAGGCCAAAATTTTGTAAACTTCACTATAATTCTATCTTTCCATTATGGGACTCAATCTCAGCACAAGTACATCTTACACATTGGCTGTGAGTTGCAGAATTATCATTGTTGATAATTCTACCATCCATCTCTCTAGTTTTGAGTACGTGGTTATTCTATCCAACTCTTTGTCTGTGTCCACCTCTCAAAGTTCTCAAATGCAAAAAGTGAATAACATTATTAATAAAGTATAAATGAACAATTTATTATAGAGCTCTTATAAGCCCAAGATATACATGTCTATTTGAAGTTGTATCCCATAGTTGCACTTTAGAATTATTCAAACCAACTGCAATATGTCGCCCATCCGGATCCCAGCTAATAGATGTTATAGGGCCGTCTTCAAATTCAATTGTTACAAGTTCCAAAGTAGAACCATTTGTTGCATCACACAAGTACACTATGCTTCCCAGTGTTATGGCAAGCACATTGCCGCTACCCTAGTCCAACAAATTGAAATAATAGTCATCCACAAGATCTGGAGCATCCAAAGTTCTCATAGAAATCTGATAAAGATCAACAAATTTTATAATTAACACAAATTTTGAAATAAAATCTAACATGGATCTAGTTAATTAAAGGGTTTGCACATAGTTAGTAAATAAGGGACCACAACTTGAGATTACAACTCCACTTGGATCAAAATCCTTTCTTTTACAAACTGAGGAAGAAATAAAATTATAAATTGAGGAATTTAGTAGTGCACTTGAGAAATAAATCTCCGGGGTTTGATTGATCTATTATTATCCTGGACAAGATTGGATAGCTTGTGGGGAATTAAGTCAACTGGTGCAGGTGGCTTGTTCTTGAAGGCGAGAATTCCTGTTCGGTTCATGTTTAAGGATTTTGTAAGCTGCTTCTTGTAGGCTTCTCGAGATGGAGAACTCCCAACTGGATTTTCCTTACCTTTATTCCCCTCTGTAAGCATATAATGAGCATAATCAAAGTCCATTGTTGATGAAGGATTGACCCCAACCAAGGATGGAGGCACATGCTTAAGAAGACTAAGCATGTTTAGAAAGGAAGTTCACTAATCCTTCATCCCTTCATTTGTGTTTGTTATTTTTGATTTCCTAAGTTGACTTAGTTGAATTAACTTTAGTTGACTTGTTGACCTTTGACTAGGTTTGACTTGTTGACTATAGTTGACTTGACTTAAGCCAACATGCTAATCTATGTTTATTTGCTTTGTAGGTTAATTAGGAGTAAGAAAGCAATGCTAGGTGGCGCATGGTGATTGGGGAGCATAAATGATGTGGATGAGAGAGTAAAGCAAAGACATAAAGCATAAAATAAAAGGCATGAAGCAAGTGTACCTATGTACCTTTGATCTCCTTTGTTTTTAGCACACTTTGGCCTCTTTTTGGAGACATATGAGACACATTCTTTGTCTCCTTTTTTGCTAGAACGAAATTAGCCTTGCACACACCATAGTTAGCTCTTTTGTCTCTCCTTTTTTGTAACCTTATTTGACCTAGTTTCTAGAAGCTAGGGTTAGGTTTTTGTAGAGACATCCTTAGGTATCTTTGTCGCAACCGAAATCACGACAGGACGACGAACCAAAAAAGAAAACAGGTTTGAAAATGATATTTGGAGTCGCCACCATAGTTATTCCGGAAAAATATGGAAAACCATAAAGATAAGACAAGTTTGCGAAAAACTAGATTTTGGATCCGGGAGTCGGTTACGTGTAGGGAAGGTGTTAGCACCCTACAACGCCCGCCCGAGGGCGGTACCTTTAATTAAAAATGCAAAGTTGATGTTGTTTTCAAAATATTAATTTTCCCCAAAAATAATGAGTCAAATAATACTAAAAAGAAACAAAAATATATTTTTTTTTTAATTTTTGGGCCCGATAAGGATTGACCTTGGTCCTACTTATTCTCATTTAAAATGAGAAATCAGGGTTACGTAGTTCTTTTGAAAAAAAAAAACTATTTGTTTGAAAACGTCGATGTTTTTTATTTTATAATATGAAGTCTTTTGTATTTATTTATTCTTTATATTTTTTTTGAAAGAAAAATGTGCTAAGTACTAGGACGACGCAGACCGTCACACGAGTACTTAAACCTTTATTATAAAAGTGTCAAACGACAAACGACCATAGGAAGAAAAACATATTTTGAACTTTCTTTTTGAAATAAAACTTTTTAGAAAAAAAAGGTATTAAGTACTAGGACGACGCGAGCGGTCACACGAGTACTTATACCTTTATTTGTGAGATATTAGACGACGCAAGCGGCCGTATAAATACCTCGAAATGAGAAAAAGTATATGAAAAATATTCTTTTAAATTTTTTATTTTCTTAAAAAAGGATATCTACTTAAAAGAGATATGCATAATTAAATTTTTGTTTTTACTACTAGTTTTCAAGTATAATTTAAACTAAAATATAAAATAAATTAAAAAACTCCAAAAAAACAAAACTAGAAAACGTTAAAGACAAAGAAATCAATGTGCACATATTATATTAAATCCAAATATCAAATTCAAGATGGGACCCGCATCATACTCATTGATTTGACATAAAAAAAAAACCTATAAATACCATGCACCTTTATACATTTACGTGGATGCCATATGCACACAAAAGTGTTTTAATGCATTGAATATTAAGGTGGGCTCCACACTTCACATATGTTTCAAATGACACGTTACTGCACATGCATATGAATGGGAAATCTTGCATAATGTGCTGTAGCATGCTTGCCAACCCGAACTATTATCCCATTTTAAAGAAAAGCAAATGAATCCCATTTAAACATATACACACATACCGAAAAGGCAAAAGGGGTACATACATATATTTCCTTGATGCATGCAATCGAAACCATCATGCAGAAGTTAAAATTCTCGGTTAAACACTGATTTTCACATGGCATAAAAGATTTGCAAACCTTGCATATTCTAAGTATGCCCCAAGAAACACCATTCAAATGCAATCTCAGATGAGTCAATCACATGCCATGAATATCATGAGATAACCCGTGCCTCACACCACTCAAATAAATTCTTCTCTTTTTTCTTCTCTTGTCCCTTTAAGTAAGTCTATGGAACCCAAGATCATGCATTGATCATCATGTGGAAGCAAAACAATAAACCCACATATGCAGAAACATAGCAAAAGTTAGATTCATTTGTGCATTACAAGTTCGTTGCTAATACCTTTATGACCAAATGTCTTGCAGATTTTCATGGACTTACCTGGTATGGCTGCAGTGCTTCCAGTCCTCTCTTCCTTGGGATTAGTTTGTGTGTTTCTCACCTCTTGTTACACTTTTTTCTTCTTCTCCTTGAACACTCCCCACTAGTTCCAATCACTCCCACAATGTAAGGCTTTTCGGACAAAGATGGATAGATGGAAGAGTTTAAGCTAATGAACATGAAGGTTCCCTATGTTGGTTGAGGCATGAGCTGATGAAGGGACAACACCATCATTTTTTTTGGGGGTGGTGAATTGGATGGGGATCATAAAAAACTGGAGGCATTGTGAAATGAAAAAAAAAACCTAGATCATCAAGATAAGAGAGTAACCCCTTCCTGTTGCTCCCCCCTTTTTATTCCTCCTGGAAGAAAATGAAGTTTTGAATCTTGTAATCATGATACCGTGGGAAAGGGTACAAAACCATAATGATGGGTTCTGCCATTTTTTAGTAGAAATGGAAAGAAATTTAGAGGATTGGCCGTTTGGAGGTGGTGATGGCAGTAGTTAATTACTTATCCTTCGACCTTGCGCGTGCAAAGGGAGTTGGCGTGTAGGAAGAGAGAAAGTCAGTGGCAGGTATCATTTAATGAGTGGAACGAGTTTTAGGTGGATTATTGGTGAGAAGGGCCGTAGAAAAGGTTATGAACAAAGTGGGCGTAGTGTGGATAGGCAAACGAACTAGGCTTAGTTGAAAGGAGTGGTGAAAATAGAAAATTGAATGATGAAATTTCAAAAAAATTACAATAGGACTGCAAACAAAAAATGAAAATATATTTTTTAAGAAAAGCTAGACCAATTTGAAAGGCCTCTGTTTATTCTCCTCTCTCCACTTTTTTCTTTTTGTGTTTTATTTTATTTTATTTTCTCAAAAATAAATTCTACAATTTTCACCCAAAATTATTTTTGATTAAAGAACAAATTAATTAACCATATATTCTTCAAGCACATTTTTTTAAATCAAAATTTATTGTCCCTGGACGAAATTGGGTGTTGACAATCTTTTATTTTCTTAAAGGCCCCTAAACTCTTCTATATAAGGGAAGCTCCTAGACATGTAAAAGGGTTGAACATTTTGAAGTAAAAACACTATTGTTTCTCAACCATTTGTGAGAGTTTCCTCCCTTGGGAGTGAAACTTTTAAGCCTTATCTTGCATAGCAAATGGCGGCACAGATCCACTCATCTTCAAGGTTGCAATGGCTTCTAGCCTAGCCTTGTAGTGGCGTGCTTCTCACATTTTTACCATTTCTTTCCTTTCCATTTTATGTTTTCTTCTTCCTTTAATTGTTCTTGGTTTTCTATGGTTTATGTGCTTTCCATTTCCTTTTTGTTTTGAATCAATCCATCATCTTCTTCTCTTGAGCTTTGTGAAAGGAACCTTCACATATAGATAGCTTGCTATCTTAGTGTCTGGTGGGGATTTCACTTAGCTTTCTTAATCAACTCACATCATATTCAATAATCTTAAAAAGAAACAAGATAATCCTTCATCAATTGTCGACCGATTTGGTATGAATCTGTCCAACTGATGATCAAAACAAAAACACAATCAAATTGGTTTCTTCCATCAACAAATTCAAAGTGAGATATAAAGATTTATCATCTTTAGTTTACCCATTCAAAATCTTTGAAAATATTAAAACTAATTTGGCGGACCAACAATGCATGTGATGCATGAGATGCCTAACACCATTTAAACAATAAATGAAATCATTGATGGATACTTAATTAGAATGAATTTAAGATACAACAATTTCATTAAGCTCATTTAAGAAATAAGAGATACAACAACCACCTCACCCCCTTGAGCGGTTCAGCGAAGCAAAATCCCACCTTTAGTTTTCTCCTCTACTTCCTTAACTTTTATCATTTATAAGCAAATTTAGAATTTCCTCATAACTTTAAAAAAATTTAGGATCATATCTTATATTATCAGTTGTCCTAGTCAGATTCACCAACACCATTCAAGATCAACATCATCTAGAATAAATTATAATACAATAATTTTACTACATTCAAACTCTTCATTGATATGTAAAAATAACAAAGTAAAGCTAGACAAATGGCACCTCCTTCCAAAATGACTCAAGGCCAAAGTTTTGTAAACCTCATTATAATTCTATCTTTCCATTGTGGGACTCAATCCCAACACAAGTACATCTTACACATTGGCTGTGAGTTGCAGATTTATTAACTAAAATCCAACCAAAATTTGCTTGTCAAAATGATAATGAAAAAATTCATAGAATTCAAAGGTATACAAATAAGTAGTAACCATCAACTCATCGTCACAATCAATTGTGGATGTAAAGTATAGTTTGATGCCATGACTTACCTACAATGTCCCATGACTTAGACATCTGAAGTAGTTGCTCATCGATTTTGGAATTCTCCATGCTGAAAACACCAATAAGACTTCCATCTTCTTGCAATCTGCGTATAAACATCATCTGTTGCATTACAAAGGAACATCAAAATCAGAAATCAAAACATAAAACTATGCGCATTGTAGAGAACAACATTCTTTGCAAAACATCTTTTTACATAACTACCCACAAATTCTCATGATATTTCTTTCAGCTAAGTAATCACCTAGAGCCTTTGCACGTCAATAATCACCTAGAGCCTTCGCACATCTTTAGTTTGAAGTACTGAATAACATGCATTTCCTCTATGGCAATGTATTATATTGCATCAGTTTTAAATTTTCATCCTACATTACATTGGAAGCAAGTAGAAAAATAACCTAAGAGTCTGAAATTTGTCATACACATTCTTAATTGCAACAGACCTTGCTTTCAAATTCAGAAATATTCCCCTGATACAATAAGGATCAAGCTTTTATAAGATAACAATAAGGATCAATTAATAATTGAAGCATTAATTTAAAAAGATTAAGTTAACCATACTCATTGCATAGAAAACTATCTAAATGAATCATGCCTTCAAAATATGAAAAAAGCAAAGTTAAAATCATGCCCACAGTGAAAAAATTAAAAATCCAAATTTTAGAAAAGCAAAGAATGAAAATTTAAAATTATAAACATCTGTATCAATTACAATAAAAAAAATGAAGTTCAATAACAAATAGAAAGGGTCTTTACTTAAATTTCAATACCAAAAAAATCAAAGCTTGTTCAATATTAAAGTAGCCAAAAGGCCTATAATCTTAGATGATGAAATCTGGAACACCATAACCACAATAAACGAAGATGGGATGAATCACTCCCACAATATGTCCATGGGATGAAAAAATTATTTCTTCAAATAAACTAATTGAAAAATGGACATGTTCTTTCACAGAGTGCAAGGAAAGTAATTGGAGAAGATATATTGCCTAGAAACATGCTCTAACAGATTCCCACATCAAGATCGCAATCCTCACAAACAGAAAAGGAAGCAAGATTCTGAGCACCACCAAGAATGGAGCCAACGCTTGTTCTTGTATTCGTCCTCGATATCACAACTTTCCTTGATATGTAGAACTTCTCCAAAAGAACTCAATGAACCATGAAATAAAATCAAATAAGAAAAAACCTAGAAAACCTAAAAATAAAAACAAGCTTACCAAGAAGAACAAAACCTACATGTGCAGGTGTTTATTTGAATTGCTGTAACATTTCCTTGAAATCACCAAAAACATTTTACCAAAAAAAAAATCACCTTACAAAAATTCCTATCAACAGAAAAAATATTTACTTCAACAATCCCCTCTGTCAACGACGACTACAAAAGTTTAGAAAAAGGAAAAATGAGAAGCATTTGAAGCATAAAAAGAAAATAAAAAGACTAAAAATAGAATCTTTTTTAATTTCCTTTTACAAACCACCTTAAATCCTTACCTCAAAGCCTTGTTTCTCCAAACTAGAAAAATTCAAAACCAAAAGTGACCAAAAAATTAACAAAAAGATTTCAACGATTGAATCTGCGAAAAAACAAAAGTCTAAAACCTGAAAAATACTTCAACAATCCCCTCTGTCAACTACGACTACAAAAGTTTAGAAAAAGGAAAAAAAATTAGAAGCATTTAAAGCATAAAAAGAAAAAAAGAAAGACTAAAAATTGAATCTTTTTTTCATTTCCTTTTACAAACCACATTAAATCCTTACCTCCAAGCCTTATTTCTCCAAACCTGAAAAATTCAAAACCAAAAGTTCCCAAAAAATTAACACAAAAATTTCAATGGTTGAATAAGAGAAACAACAAAACTCCCAAACTTGAAAAATACTTCAACAATCCCCTATGTCAACGGCGACTACAAAAGTTTAGAAAAAGGGAAAAAAGAGAAGCATTTGAAACATAAAAATAAAAAAAAAAGACTAAAAATCGAATCTTTTTTAATTCCCTTTTACAAACCACCTTAAATCCTTACCTCCAAGACTTGTTTCTCCATACCTGAAAAATTCAAAACCAAAAGTTCCAAAAAAATTAACACAAAAATTTCAACGGTTGAACCAGAGAAAAAACAGAAGTCCCAAATCTGAAATATACAACAATCCCCTCTATCAACGACGACTATAAAACGTTACAAAAAAGAAAAAATGAGAAGCATTTAAAGCATTAAAAGAAAAAAAAGGACTAAAAAACGAATCTATTTTAATTTCCTTTTACAAACCACCTTAAATCCTTACCTCCAAGGCTTGTTTCCCCAAACCTGAAAAATTCAAATCCAAAAGTTCCCAAAAAATTAACATAAAGATTTCAATGGTCGAATCTGGGAAAAAACAGAAGTCTCAAACCTGTAAAATGATTCAACAATCCCTTCTGTCAACGACGACTACAAAAGTTTAGAAAATGGAAAAAAATTAGAAGCATTTGAAGCATAAAAAAAAAGAGTAAAAATCAAATCTTTTTTCATTCCCTTTTACAAACCACCTTAAATCCTTACCTCCAAGCCTTGTTTTTCCAAACCTGAAAAATTCAAAACCAAAAGTTCCCAAAAAATTAATACAAAAATTTCAACGGTTTAAATCTAAGAAAAAACCAAAGTCCCAAACTTGAAACATACTTCAACAATCCCTTCTGTAAACGACGACTAAAAAAGTTTAGAAAAAGGAAAAAAATGAGAAGCATTTGAAGCATAAAAAGAACAAAAAAAGACTAAAAATTGAATCTTTTTTAATTCCCTTTTACAAACCACCTTAAATCTTTACCTCCAAACCTTGTTTCTCCAAACCTGAAAAATTCAAAACCAAAAGTTCACAAACTATAAACACAAAAATTTCAACGGTTGAATTTGAGAAAAAAGAAAAGTCCCAAACCTGAAAAATACTTCAACAATCCCCTACATCAATGACGACTATAAAAGGTTAGAAAAAGGAAAAATTTGAGAAGCATTTGAAGCATAAAAAAAAAGACTAAAAATCGAATCTTTTTTAATTCTCCTTTACCAACTACCTTAAATCCTTACCTCCAAGCCTTGTTTCTCAAAACCTGAAAATTCAAAACCAAAAGTTCCCAAAAAATTCACACAAAAATTTCAACGGTTGAATCTGAGAAAAAACAAAGTCCCAAACCTGAAAAATACTTCAACAATCCCCTCTGTAAACGCCGACTAAAAAAGTTTAGAAAAAGGAAAAAATGAGAAACATTTGAAGCACAAAAAGAAAAAGAAAGAATAAAAATCGAATCTTTTTTAATTCCATTTTACAAACCACTTTAAATCCTTACCTCCAAGCCTTGTTTCTCCAAACCTGAAAATTTCAAAACCAAAAGTTCGCAAAAAATGAACACAAAAATTTCAACAGTTGAATCTGAGAAAAAAGAAAAGTCCAAAACCTGAAAAATACTTCAACAATCCCCTCTATCAATGACGACTATAAAAGGTTAGAAAAAGGAAAAAAATGAGAAGCATTTGAAGCATAAAATAAAAGACTAAAAATCGAATCTTTTTTAATTCCCTTTTACCAACTACCTTAAATCCTTACCTCCAAGCCTTGTTTCTCTAAACCTGAAAAATTCAAAACCAAAAGTTCCCAAAAAATTAACACAAAAATTTCAACAGTTCAATATGAGAAAAAACTAAGTCTCAAACATGAAAAATACTTCAACAATCCCCTCTGTAAACGACGACTAAAAAAGTTTAGAAAAAGGAAAAATTGAGAAGCATTTGATGCATAAAAAGAAAAAAAGGAATAAAAATCGAATCTTTTTTAATTCCCTTTAACAAACCACCTTAAGTCCTTACCTCCAAACCTGAAAAATTCAAAACCCAAAGTTCCCAAAATATAAACACAAAAATTTCAACGGTTGAATTTGAGAAAAAAGAAAAGTCCCAAACCTGAAAAATACTTCAACAATCCCCTATATCAGTGACGACTATAAAAGGTTAGAAAAAGGAAAAAATGAGAAGCATTTGAAGAATAAAAAGAAAAAAAAGACTAAAAATCGAATCTTTTTTAATTCCCTTTTACAAACCACCTTAAATCATTACCTCCAAGCCTTGTTTCTCCATACCTGAAAAATTCAAAACCAAAAGTTCCCAAAAAATTAAGGCAAAAATTTCAACGGTTGAATCTGAGAAAAAATAAAAGTCACAAACCGGAAAAATACTTCAACAATCCCCTCTATCAACGACAACTATAAAAGGTTAGAAAAAAGAAAAAATGAGAAGCATTTGAAGCATAAAAAGAAAAAAAGACTAAAAAACGAATCTTTTTTAATTTCCTTTTACAAACCACCTTAAATCGTTACCTCAAAGCCTTGATTACCCAAACCAGAAAAATTCAAAACCAAAAGTTCCCAAAAAATTAACACAAAGATTTCAACGGTTGAATCGGGGAAAAAACAGAAGTCTCAAACCTGAAAAATGATTTAACAATCCCCTCTTTCAACGACAATATAAAAGTTTTGAAAAAAGGAAAAATAAGAAGCATTTGATGCATAAAAAGAAAAAAAAGAATAAAAATCGAATTTTTTTTAATTCCCTTTCACAAACCACCTTAAATCCTTACCTCCAAACGTTGTTTCTCCAAACATGAAAAATTCAAAACCCAAAGTTCCCAAAATATAAACACAAAAATTTCAACGGTTGAATTTGAGAAAAAAGTAAAGTCCCAAACCTGAAAAATACTTCGACAATCCCCTATATCAATGACGACTATAAAAGGTTAGGAAAAAGGAAAAAATGAGAAGCATTTAAAGAATAAAAAGAAAAAAAAGACTAAAAATCGAATCTTTTTTAATTCCCTTTTACAAACCACCTTAAATCATTACCTCCAAGCCTTGTTTCTCCATAACTGAAAAATTCAAAACCAAATGTTCCCAAAAAATTAAGACAAAAATTTCAACGGTTGAATCTGAGAAAAAATAAAAGTCCCAAACCGGAAAAATACTTCAACAATCCGCTCTATCAACGACAACTATAAAAGGTTAGAAAAAAGAAAAAATGAGAAGCATTTGAAGCATAAAAAGAAAAAAAAGACTAAAAAAGGAATCTTTTATAATTTCCTTTTACAAACCACTTTAAATCGTTACCTCAAAGCCTTGATTACCCAAACCAGAAAAATTCAAAACCAAAAGTTCCCAAAAAATTAACACAAAAATTTCAATAGTTCAATCTGAGAAAAAACTAAGTCCCAAACTTGAAAAATACTTCAACAATCCCCTCTGTAAAGGACGACTAAAAAAGTTTAGAAAAAGGAAAAAATGAGAAGCATTTGATGCATAAAAAGAAAAAAAAAGAATAAAAATCAAATTTTTTTTAATTCCCTTTAACAAACCACCTTAAATCCTTACCTCCAAACCCGAAAAATTCAAAACCCAAAGTTCCCAAAATATAAACACAAAAATTTCAACGGTTGAATTTGAGAAAAAAGAAAAGTCCCAAACCTGAAAAATACTTCAACAATCCCCTATATCAATGACGACTATAAAAGGTTAGAAAAAGGAAAAATTTGAGAAGTATTTGAAGCATAAAAAAAAGACTAAAAATCGAATCTCTTTTAATTCCCTTTTACAAACCACCTTAAATCCTTACCTCCAAGCCTTGTTTCTCCATACCTGACAAATTCAAAACCAAAAGTTCCCAAAAAATTTAGGCAAAAATTTCAAAGGTTGAATCTGAGAAAAAATAAAAGTCCCAAACCGAAAAAATACTTCAACAATCCCCTCTATCAACGACAACTATAAAAGGTTAGAAAAAAGAAAAAATTAGAAGCATTGGAAGCATAAAAAGAAAAAAAGACTAAAAAACGAATTTTTTTTAATTTCCATTTACAAACCACCTTAAATCGTTACCTCAAAGCCTTGATTACCCAAACCAGAAAAATTCAAAACCAAAAGTTCCCAAAAAATTAACACAAAGATTTCAACGGTTGAATCTGGGAAAAAACAGAAGTCTCAAACCTGAAAAATGATTTACCAATCCCCTCTGTTAGCGACAACATAAAAGTTTTGAAAAAAGGAAAAATAAGAAGCATTTGCTGCAGAAAAAGAAAAAAAAGAATAAAAATAGAATCTTTTTTAATTCCCTTTTACAAACCACCTTAAATCCTTACCTCCAAACCTTGTTTCTCCAAACCTGAAAAATTCAAAACCAAAAGTTCACAAAATATAAACACAAAAATTTCAACTGTTGAATTTGAGAAAAAAGAAAAGTCCAAAACCTGAAAAATACATCAACAATCCTCTATATCAATGACGATTATAAAAGGTTAGAGAAAGGAAAAATTTGATAAGCATTTGATGCATAAAAAAAAAGACTAAAAATCGAATCTTTTTTAATTCTCCTTTACCAACTACCTTAAATCCTAACCTCCAAGCCTTGTTTCTCAAAACCTGAAAAATTCAAAACCAAAATTTCCCAAAAAATTCACCCAAAAATTTCAACAGTTCAATCTGAGGAAAAACTAAGTCCCAAACATGAAAAATACTTCAACAATCCCCTCTGTAAACGACGAGTAAAAAAGTTTAGAAAAAGGAAAAAATGAGAACCATTTGCTGCAAAAAAAGAAAAAAAAGAATAAAAATCGAATCTTTTTTAATTCCCTTTCACAAACCACCTTAAATCCTTACCTCCAAACCTTGTTTCTCCAAACCTGAAAAATTCAAATCAAAAGTTCCCAAAATATAAACACAAAAATTTCAACGGTTGAGTATGAGAAAAAAGAAAAGTCCCAAACCTGAAAAATACTTCAACAATCCCCTCTGTCAAGGGTGGCTACAAAAGTTTAGAAAAAGGAAAAAATGAGAAGCATTTGAAGATTAAAATAAAGACTAAAAATCGAATCTTTTTTAATTCTCTTTTACCAACTACCTTTAATCCTTACCTCCAAGCCTTGTTTCTCCAAACCTGAAAAAGTCAAAACCAAAAGTTCCAAAAAAATTAACACAAAAATTTCAACGGTTGAATCTGAGAAAAAACAAAGTCCCAACCTTGAAAAATACTTCAACAATCCCCTCTGTAAACGCCGACTAAAAAAGTTTAGAAAAAGGAAAAAATGAGAAGCATTTGCTGCATAAAAAGAAAATAAAGAATAAAAATTGAATCTGATTTAATTCCCTTTTACAAACCACCTTAAATCCTTACCTCCAAACCTTGTTTCTCCAAACCTGAAAAATTCAAAACCCAAAGTTCCCAAAATATAAACACAAAAATTTCAACGGTTGAATTTGAGAAAAAAGAAAAGTCCCAAACATGAAAAATACTTCAACAATCCCCTATATCAATGACGACTATAAAAGGTTAGAAAAAGGAAAAAATGAGAAGCATTTGAAGAATAAAAAGAAAAAAAAGACTAAAAATCGAATCTTTTTTAATTCCCTTTTACAAACCACCTTAAATCATTACCTCCAAGCCTTGTTTCTCCATACCTGAAAAATTCAAAACCAAAAGTTCCGAAAAAATTAACACAAAGATTTCAACGGTTGAATCTGGGAAAAAACAGAAGTCTCAAACCTGAAAAATGATTCAACAATCCCCTCTGTCAGCGACAACATAAAAGTTTTGAAAAAGGAAAAAAAATGAGAAGCATTTGAAGCATAAAAAGAAAAAAAAAAGACTAAAAATCGAATATTTTTTAATTCCCTTTTACAAACCGCCTTAAGTCCTTACCTCCAAGCTTTGTTTTTCCAAACCTGAAAAATTAAAAACCAAAAGTTCCCAAAAAATTAACACAAAAATTTCAACAGTTCAATCTGAGAAAAAACTAAGTCCCAAACTTGAAAAATACTTCAACAATCTCCTCTGTAAACGACGACTAAAAAAGTTTAGAAAAAGGAAAAAATGAGAAGCATTTGCTGCAAAAAAAAGAAAAAAAAGAATAAAAATCGAATTTTTTTTAATTCCCTTTAACAAACCACCTTAAATCCTTACCTCCAAACCTGAAAAATTCCAAACCCATAGTTCCCAAAATATAAACACAAAAATTTCAACGGTTGAATTTGAGAAAAAAGAAAAGTCCCAAACCTGAAAAATACTTCAACAATCACCTCTGTCAACGGCGGCTACAAAAGTTTAGAAAAAGGAAAAAATGAGAAGCATTTGAAGATTAAAAGAAAGACTAAAAATCGAATCTTTTTTAACTCTCTTTTACCAACTACCTTAAATCCTTACCTCCAAGCCTTGTTTCTCCAAAACCTGAAAAATTCAAAACCAAAAGTTCCCAAAAAATTAACAGAAAAATTTCAACGGTTGAATCTGAGAAAAAACAAAGTCCCAAACTTGAAAAATACTTCAACAATCCCCTCTGTAAACGCCGACTAAAAAAGTTTAGAAAAAGGAAAAAATGAGAAGCATTTGCTGCATAAGAAGAAAATAAAGAATAAAAATTGAATCTGTTTTAATTCCCTTTTACAAACCACCTTAAATCCTTACCTCCAAACATTGTTTCTCCAAACCTGAAAAATTCAAAACCCAAAGTTCCCAAAATATAAACACAAAAATTTCAACGGTTGAATTTGAGAAAAAAGAAAAGTCCCAAACCTGAAAAATACTTCAACAATCCCCTATATCAACGACAACTATAAAAGGTTAGAAAAAAGAAAAAATGAGAAGCATTTGAAGCATAAAAAGAAAAAAAAAGACTAAAAAACAAATATTTTTTAATTTCCTTTTACAAACCACCTTAAATCGTTACCTTAAAGCCTTGATTACCCAAACCAGAAGAATTCAAAACCAAAAGTTCCCAAAAAATTAACACAAAAATTTCAACAGTTCAATCTGAGAAAAAACTAAGTCCCAAATTTGAAAAATACTTCAACAATCCCCTCTGTAAACGACGACTAAAAAAGTTTAGAAAAAGAAAAAAATGAGAAGCATTTGCTGCAAAAAAAGAAAAAAAAGAATAAAAATCGAATCTTTTTTAATTCCCTTTCACAAACCACCTTAAATCCTTCCCTCCAAACCTTGTTTCTCCAAACCTGAAAAATTCAAAACCAAAAGTTCCCAAAATATAAACACGAAAATTTCAACGGTTGAATATGAGAAAAAAGAAGTCTCAAACCGGAAAAATACTTCAACAATCCCCTCTATAAACGACGACTAAAAAAGTTTAGAAAAAGGAAAAAATTAGAAGCATTTGATGCAAAAAAAAAAGAATAAAAATCGAATCTTTTTTAATTCCCATTCACAAACCACCTTAAATCCTTACCTCCAAACCTTGTTTCTCCAAACCTGAAAAATTCAAAACCAAAAGTTCCCAAAAAATTAACACAAAGATTTCAACGGTTGAAACTGGGAAAAAACAGAAGTCTCAAACCTGAAAAATGATTCAACAATCCCCTCTGTCAGCGACAACATAAAAGTTTTGAAAAAGGAAAAAAATTAGAAGCATTTGAAGCATAAAAAGAAAAAAAAAGACTAAAAATCGAATATTTTTTAATTTCCTTATACAAACCACCTTAAATCGTTATCTCAAAGCCTTGATTACCCAAACCAGAAAATTTCAAAACCAAAAGTTCCCAAAAAATTAACACAAAATTTCAACAGTTCAATCTGAGAAAAAAGAAAAGTCCCAAACTTGAAAAATACTTCAACAATCCCCTCTGTAAACGCCGACTAAAAAAGTTTAGAAAAAGGAAAAAATAAGAAACATTTGAAGCATAAAATGAAAAAGAAAGAATAAAAATCGAATCTTTTTTAATTCCCTTTTACAAACTACTTTAAATCCTTACCTCCAAGCCTTGTTTCTCCAAACTTGATAATTTCAAAACCAAAAGTTCCCAATATATAAACACAAAAATTTCAACGGTTTAATTTGAGAAAAAAGAAAAGTCCCAAACCGGAAAAATACTTCAACAATCCCCTATATCAATGACGACTATAAAAGGTTAGAAAAAGGAAAAATTTGAGAAGCATTTGAAGCATAAAAAGAAAAAGACTAAAAATCGAATCTTTTTTAATTCTCTTTTACCAACTACCTTAAATCCTTCCCTCCAAGCCTTGTTTCTCCAAACCTGAAAAATTCAAAACCAAAAGTTCCCAAAAAAATTAACACAAAAATTTCAATGGTTGAATATGAGAAAAAACAAAGTCCCAAACTTGAAAAATACTTCAACAATCCCCTCTGTAAACGACGACTAAAAAATTTTAGAAAAAGGAAAAAATGAGAAGCATTTGCTGCAGAAAAAGAAAAAAAAGAATAAAAATCGAATCTTTTTTAATTCCCTTTCACAAACCACCTTAAATCCTTACCTCCAAACCTTGTTTCTCAAAACCTGTAAATTTCAGAACCAAAACTTCGCATAAAATGAACAGAAAAATTTCAACGGTTGAATCTGAGAAAAAACAAAGTCCCAAACTTGAAAAATACTTCAACAATCCCCTCTGTAAACGCCGACGAAAAAAGTTTAGAAAAAGGAAAAAATGAGAAACATTTAAAGCATCAAAAGAAAAAGAAAGAATAAAAATCGAATCTTTTTTAATTCCCTTTTACAAACCGCCTTAAGTCCTTACCTCCAAGCCTTGTTTTTCCAAACCTGAAAAATTCAAAACCAAAAGTTCCCAAAAAATTAACACAAAATTTCAACAGTTCAAAATTTGAAAATACTTCAACAATCCCCTTTATCAATTACGACTATGAAAGGTTAGAAAAAGGAAAAAATTAAAAGCATTTGAAGCATAAAAAAAAGACTAAAAATCGAATCTCTTTTAATTCTCTTTTACCAACTACCTTAAATCCTTACCTCCAAGCCTTGTTTCTCCAAACCTGAAAAATTCAAAACCAACAGTTCCCAAAAAAATTAACACAAAAATTTCAATGGTTGAATCTGAGAAAAAAAAAGTCCCAAACTTGAAAAATGCTTCAACAATCCCCTCTGTAAACAACGACTAAAAAAGTTTAGAAAAAGGAAAAAATGAGAAGCAATTGCTGCAGAAAAAGAAAAAAAAAAGAATAAAAATCGAATTTTTTTTTAATTCCCTTTCACAAACCACCTTAAATCCTTACCTCCAAACCTTGTTTCTCAAAACTAGTAAATTTCAGAACCAAAACTTCACATAAAATGAACTCAAAAATTTCAAGGGTTGAATCTGAGAAAAAAGAAAAGTCCCAAACCAGAAAAATACTTCAACAATCCCCTCTATCAATGACGACTATAAAAGGTTAGAAAAAGGAAAAAAAGAAGAAGTATTTGAAGCATAAAAAAAAGGCTAAAAATCAAATCTTTTTTAATTCTCTATTACCAACTATCTTAAATCCTTACCTCCAAGCCTTGTTTCTCCAAACCTGAAAAATTCAAAACCAAAAGTTCCCAAAAAATTAACACAAAAATTTCAACAGTTCAATCTGAGAAAAAACTAAGTCCCAAACTTGAAAAATACTCGAACAATCCCCTCTGTAAACGACGACTAAAAAAGTTTAGAATAAGGAAAAAATGAGAAGCATTTGCTGCAGAAAAAGAAAAAAAAGAATAAAAATCGAATCTTTTTTAATTCCCTTCCACAAACCACCTTAAATCCTTACCTCCAGACCTTGTTTCTCAAAACCTGTAAATTTCAGAACCAAAACTTCGCATAAAATGAACACAAAAATTTTAACGGTTGAATCTGAGAAAAAAGAAAAGTTCCAAACCTGAAAAATACTTCAACAAACCCCTATATCAATGACGACTATAAAAGGTTAGAAAAAGGAAAAATTTGAGAAGCATTTGAAGCATAAAAAAAAAGACTGAAAATCGAATCTTTTTTAATTCTCTTTTACCAACTACCTTAAATCCTTACCTCCAATCCTTGTTTCTCCAAACCTGAAAAATTCAAACCAAAAGTTACACAAAAATTTTAACAGTTGAATCTGAGAAAAAACAAAGTCCCAAACTTGAAAAATACTTCAACAATCCCCTCTGTAAACGCCGACTAAAAAAGTTTAGAAAAAGGAAAAAATGAGAAACATTTGAAGCACAAAAAGAAAAAGAAAGAATAAAAATCGAATCTTTTTTAATTCCCTTTTACAAACCACTTTAAATCCTTACCTCCAAGCCTTGTTTCTCCAAACCTGAAAATTTCAAAACCAAAAGTTCGCAAAAAATGGGCAAAAAAATTTCAACGGTTGAATCTGAGAAAAAAGAAAAGTCCCAAACCTGAAAAATACTTCAATAATCCCATCTGTAAACGCCGACTATAAAAGGTTAGAAAAAGGAAAAAATGAGAAACATTGAAGCACAAAAAGAAAAAGAAAGAATAAAAATCGAATCTTTTTTAATTCCCTTTTACAAACCACTTTAAATCCTTACCTCCAAGCCTTGTTTCTGAAAACCTGAAAATTTCAAAACCAAAAGTTCGGAAAAAATGAACACAAAATTTTCAACGATTGAATCTGAGAAAAAAGAAAAGTCCCAAACCTGAAAAATACTTCAACAATCCCCTCTATCAATGACGACTATAAAAGGTTAGAAAAAGGAAAAAAATGAGAAGCATTTGAAGCATATAAAGAAATACTAAAAATCGAATCTTTTTTAATTCCCTTTTACCAACAACCTTAAATCCTTACCTCCAAACCTTGTTTTTCCAAACCTAAAAAATTCAAAACCAAAAGTACCAAAAAAATTAACACAAAAATTTCAACAGTTCAATCTGAGATAAAAACTAAGTCCCAAACTTGAAAAATACTTCAACAATCCCCACTGTAAACGACGACTAAAAAAGTTTAGAAAAAGGAAAAAATGAGAAGCATTTGCTGCATAAAAAGAAAAAAAAGAATAAAAATCAAATCTTTTTTAATTCCCTTTTACAAACCACCTTAAATCCTTACCCCCAAACCTTGTTTCTCCAAACCTGAAAAATTCAAAACCAAAAGTTCCCAAAATATAAACACAAAAATTTCAACGGTTGAATCTGAGAAAAAACAAAGTCCCAAACTTGAAAAATACTTCAACAATACCTTCTGTAAACGCCGACTGAAAAAGTTTAGAAAAAGGAAAAAATGAGAAACATTTGAAGCATAAAAAGAAAAAGAAAGAATAAAAATCGAATCTTTTTTAATTCTCTTTTACAAAGAACTTTAAATCGTTACCTCCAAGCCCTATTTCTCCAGACTTGAAAATTTCAAAACCAAAAGTTTGCAAAAAATGAACAAAAAAATTTCAACGGTTGAATCTGAGAAAAAAGAAAAGTCCCCAACCTGAAAAATACTTCAACTATCCCCTCTGTAAACGCCGACTAAAAAAGTTTAGAAAACGGAAAAAATGTGAAACATTTGAAGCATAAAAAGAAAAAGAAAGAATAAAAATCGAATCTTTTTTAATTCCCTTTTACAAACCACTTTAAATCCTTACCTCCAACCCTTGTTTCTCCAAACCTCAAAATTTCAAAACCAAAAGTTCGCAAAAAATGAACACAAAAATATCAATGGTTGAATCTGAGAAAAAAGAAAAGTCCCAAACATGAAAAATACTACAACAATCCCCTCTATCAATGACGACTATAAAAGGTTAGAAAAAGGAAAAAATTGAGAAGCATTTGAATCATAAAAAAAAGACTAAAAATCGAATCTTTTTTAATTCTCCTTTACCAACTACCTTAAATCCTTACCTCCAAGCCTTGTTTCTACAAACCTGAAAAATTCAAAACCAAAAGTTCCCAAAAAATTAACACAAAAATTTCAACGGTTGAATCTGAGAAAAAACAAAGTCCCAAACTTGAAAAATACTTCAACAATTCCCTCTGTAAACACCGACTAAAAAAGTTTAGAAAATGGAAAAAATGAGAAACATTTGAAGCATAAAAAGAAAAAGAAAGAATAAAAATCGAATATTTTTTAATTCCATTTTACAAACAACTTTAAATCCCTACGTCCAAGCCCTGTTGCTCCAAACTTGAAAATTTCAAAACCAAAAGTTGGCAAAAAAATGAACACAAAAATTTCAACGGTTGAATCTGAGAAAAAAGAAAAGTCCCAAACCTGAAAAATACTTCAATAATCCCCTGTAAACGCCGACTATAAAAGGTTAGAAAAAGGAAAAAAAATGAGAAGCATTTGAAGCACACAAAAAAGACTAAAAATCGAATCTTTTTTAATTCCCTTTTACCAACTACCTTAAATCCTTACCTCCAAGCCTTGTTTCTCCAAACCTAAAAAATTCAAAACCAAAAGTTCCCAAAAAATTAACACAAAAATTTCAACGGTTGAATATGAAAAAAAACTAAGTCCGACACTTTAAAAATACTTCAACAATCCCCTCTGTCAACGGCAACTAAAAAAGTTTAGAAAAAGGAAAAAATGAGAAGCATTTGAAGCATAAAAAGAAAAAGAAAGAATAAAAATCAAATCTTTTTTAATTCCCTTTTACTAACCACCTTAAATCCTTACCTCCAAGCCTTGTTTCTGAAAACCAGAAAAATTTAAAACCAAAAGTTCCCAAAAAATTCACCCAAAAATTTCAACGTTTGAATCTGAGAAAAAAGAAAAGTCGAAAACCTGAAAAATACTTCAACAATCCCCTCTATCAATGACGACTATAAAAGGTTAGAAAAAGGAAAAAATTGATAAGCATTTGAAGCATAAAAAAAAAGACTAAAAATCGAATCTTTTTTAATTCTCTTTTACCAACTACCTTAGATCCTTACCTCCAAGCCTTGTTTCTCCAAACCTGAAAAATTCAAAACCAAAAGTTCACAAAAAATTAACACAAAAATTTCAACGGTTGAATCTGAGAAAAATCAAAGTCCCAAACTTGAAAAATACTTGAACAATGCCCTCTGTAAACGGCGACTAAAAAAGATTACAAAAAGGAAAAAATAAGAAGCATTTGAAGCATAAAAAGAAAAAGAAAGAATAAAAATCAAATCTTTTTTAATTCCCTTTTACAAACCACCTTAAATCCTTACCTCCAAACCTTGTTTCTCCAAACCTGAAAAATTCAAAACCAAAAGTTCCCAAAATATAAACACAAAAATTTCAACGATTGAATTTGAGAAAAAAGAAAAGTCCCAAACCTGAAAAATACTTCAAGAATCCCTTATATCAATGATGACTATCAAAGGTTAGAAAAAGGAAAAATTTGAGAAGCATTTGAAGCATAAAAAAAAAGACTAAAAATCGAATGTTTTTTAATTCTCTTTTACCAAATACCTTAAATCCTTACCTCCAAGGCTTGTTTCTCCAAACCTGAAAAATTCAAAACCAAAAGTTCCGAAAAAATTAACACAAAAATTTCAACGGTTGAATGTGAGAAAAAACAAAGTCCCAAACTTGAAAAATACTTCAACAATCCCCTCTGTAAACGCCGACTAAAAAAGTTTAGAAAAAGGAAAAAATGAGAAACATTTGAAGCATAAAAAGAAAAAGAAAGAATAAAAATCGAATATTTTTTAATTCCCTTTTACAAACCACCTTAAATCCTTACCTCCAAGCCTTGTTTCTGAAAACCTGAAAAATTCAAAACCAAAAGTTCCCAAAAAATTCACCCAAAAATTTCAACGGTTGAATCTTAGAAAAAAGAAAAGTCGAAAACCTGAAAAAAACTTCAACAATCCCCTATATCAATGACGACTATAAAAGGTTAGAAAAAGGAAAAAATTGATAAGCATTTGAAGCATAAAAAAAAGACTAAAAATCGAATCTTTTTTAATTCTCTTTTACCAACTACCTTAAATCCTTACCTCCAAGCCTTGTTTCTCCAAACCTGAAAAATTCAAAACCAAAAGTTCACAAAAAATTAACACAAAAATTTCAACGGTTGAATCTGAGAAAAAACAAAGTCCCAAACTTGAAAAATACTTCAACAATCCGCTCTGTAAACGGCGACTAAAAAAGTTTACAAAAAGGAAAAAATGAGAAAAATTTGAAGCATAAAAAGAAAAAGAAAGAATAAAAATCGATTCTTTTTTAATTCCCTTTTACCAACTACCTTAAATCCTTACCTCCAAGCCTTGTTTCTCCAAAGCTAAAAAATTCAAAACCAAAAGTTCCCAAAAAATTAACACAAAAATTTCAATGGTTGAATATGAAAAAAAACTAAGTCCGAAACTTTAAAAATACTTGAACAATCCCCTCTGTCAACGGCGACTAAAAAAGTTTAGAAAAAGGAAAAAATGAGAAGCATTTGAAGCATAAAAAGAAAAAGAAAGAATAAAAATCGAATCTTTTTTAATTCCCTTTTACTAACCACCTTAAATCCTTACCTCCAAGCCTTGTTTCTGAAAACCTGAAAAATTGAAAACCAAAAGTTCCCAAAAAATTCACCCAAAAATTTCAACGGTTGAATCTGAGAAAAAAGAAAAGTCGAAAACCTGAAAAATACTTCAACAATCCCCTCTATCAATGACGACTATAAAAGGTTAGAAAAAGGAAAAATTTGATAAGCATTTGAAGCTTAAAAAAAAAGACTAAAAATCGAATCTTTTTTAATTCTCTTTTACCAAATACCTTAGATCCTTACCTCCAAGCCTTGTTTCTCCAAACCTGAAAAATTCAAAACCAATAGTTCACAAAAAATTAACACAAAAATTTCAACGGTTGAATCTGAGAAAAAACAAAGTCCCAAACTTGAAAAATACTTCAACAATCCCCTCTATAAACGGCGACTAAAAAAGTTTAGAAAATGGAAAAAATGAGAAGCATTTAGAGCATAAAAAGAAACAAAAATGAATAAAAAATGAATCTTTTTTAATTCCCTTTTACAAACCACCTTAAATCCTTACCTCCAAGCCTTGTTTCTACAAACCTGAAAAATTCAAAACCAAAAGTTCCCAAAAAATTATCATAAAGATTTCAACGGTTGAATCTAAGAAAAAACTAAGTCCGAAACTTTAAAAATACTTCAACAATCCCCTCTGTCAACGGCGACTATAAAAGTTTAGAAAAAGGAAAAAATGAGAAACATTTGAAGCATAAAAAGAAAAAGAAAGAATAAAAATCGAATCTTTTTTAATTCCCTTTTACTAACCACCTTAAATCCTTATCTCCAAGCCTTGTTTCTGAAAACATGAAAAATTGAAAACCAAAAGTTCCCAAAAAATTCACCCAAAAATTTCAACGGTTGAATCTGAGAAAAAAGAACAGTCGAAAACCTGAAAAATACTTCAACAATCCCCTCTATCAATGACGACTATAAAAGGTTACAAAAAGGAAAAATTTGATAAGCTTTTGAAGCTTAAAAAAAAAGGCTAAAAATCGAATCTTTTTTAATTCTCTTTTACCAACTACCTTAGATCCTTACCTCCAAGCCTTGTTTCTCCAAACCTAAAAAATTCAAAACCAAAAGTTCACAAAAAATTAACACAAAAATTTCAACGGTTGAATCTGAGAAAAATCAAAGTCCCAAACTTGAAAAATACTTTAACAATGCCCTCTGTAAACGCCGACTATAAAAGATTACAAAAAGGAAAAAATGAGAAGCATTTAGAGCATAAAAAGAAACAAAAATGAATAAAAAATGAATCTTTTTTAATTCACTTTTACAAACAACCTTAAATCCTTACCTCCAAGCCTTGTCTCTACAAACCTGAAAAATTCAAAACCAAAAGTTCCCAAAAAATTATCATAAAGATTTCAACGGTTGAATCTGAGAGAAACTAAGTCCCAAACTTCAAAAATACTTCAACAATCCCCTCTGTAAACACCGACTAAAAAAGTTTGGAAAAAGGAAAAAATGAGAAACATTTGAAGCATAAAAAGAAAAAAAAAAAAATAAAAATCGAATCTTTTTTAATTCCCTTTTACAAACCACCTTAAATCCTTACCTCCAAGCCTTGTTTTTCAAAACTTGAAAAATTCAAAACCAAAAGTTCCCACAAAATTAACACAAAAATTTCAACGGTTGAATCTGAAAAAAAGGAAAAGTCCCAAACCTGAAAAATACTTCAACAATCCCCTCTATCAATGACGGCTATAAAAGGTTAGAAAAAGGAAAAATTTGAGAAGCATTTGAAGCATACAAAAAAAGACTAAAAATCGAATCTTTTTTAATTCTCTTTTACCAACTACCTTAAATCCTCACCTCCAAGCCTTGTTTCTCCAAACTTGAAAAATTCAAAACCAAAAGTTCCCAAAAAATTAACACAAAAATTTCAACGGTTGAGTCTGAGAATAAACAAAGTCTCAAACTTGAAAAATACTTCAACAATCTACTTTGTAAACGATGACTAAAAAAGTTTAGAAAAGGGAAAAAATGAGAAGCATTTGAAGTATAAAAAGAAAAAGAAAGAATAAAAATCGAATCTTTTTTAATTCCCTTTTACAAACCACTTTAAATCCTTACCTCCAAGCCTTGGTTCTCCAAACCTGAAATTTCAAAACCAAAAGTTCCCAAAAAATGAACACAAAAATTTCAACGGTTGAATCTGAGAAAAAAGAAAAGTCCCAAACCGGAAAAATACTTCAACAATCCCCTCTATCAATGACGACTATAAAAGGTTAGAAAAAGGAAAAAAATGAGAAGCATTTGAAGCATATAAAAAAGACTAAAAATCGAATATTTTTTAATTCGCTTTTACCAACTACCTTAAATCCTTACCTCCAAGCCTTGTTTCTCCGAACCTGAAAACTTCAAAACCAAAAGTTCCCAAAAAATTAACACAAAAATTTCAACGGTTGAATCTGAAAAAAAAAATGTCCCAAACTTGAAAATACTCCAACAATCCCCTCTGTAAACGACGACTAAAAAAGTTTAGAAAAAGGAAAAAATGAGAAGCATTTGAAGCATAAAAAGAAAAAAAGACTAAAAAACGAATCTTTTTTAATTTCCTTTTTCAAACCACCTTAAATCGTTACCTCAAAGCCTCGATTACCCAAACCAGAAAAATTCAAAACCAAAAGTTTTCAAAAATTTAACACAAAGATTTCATCGGTTGAATCTGGAAAAAAATAGAAGTCTCAAACCTGAAAAATGATTCAACAATCCCCTCCGTCAGCGACAACATAAAAGTTTTGAAAAAGGAAAAAAATTAGAAGCATTTGAAGCATAAAAAGAAAAAAAAAAGACTAAAAATCGAATCTTTTTTAATTCCTTTTTACAAACCACCTTAAATCCTTACCTCCAAGCCTTGTTTTTTTTTCCAAACCTGAGAAATTCAAAACCAACAGCTCCCAAAAAATTAACACAAAAATTTCAACGGTTGAATATGAGAAACAGCAAAAGTCCCAAATTTGAAAAATACTTCAACCATCCCCTCTGTCAACGGCGACTACAAAAGTTTCGAAAAAGGAAAAAATGAGAGCCATTTGAAGAATAAAAAAAAAAGACTAGAAGTCGAATCTTTTTTAATTCCCTTTTACCAACGACCTTAAATCCTTACCTCCAAGCCTTGTTTTTCCAAACCTGAAAAATTCAAAACCAAAAGCTCCCAAAAAATTAACTCAAAAATTTCAACGGTTGAATCTGAGAAACAACAAAAGTCCCAAACTTGAAAAATACTTCAACAATCCCCTCTGTCAACGGCGACTACAAGAGTTTAGAAAAAGGAAAAAATGAGAGGCATTTGAAGAAAAAAAGGAAAAAAAGACTAAAAATCGAATATTTTTTAATTCCCTTACAAACCACCTTAAATCCTTACCTCCAAGCCTTGTTTCTCCATACCTGAAAAATTCAAAACCAAAAGTTCCTAAAAAATTAAGGCAAAAATTTCAACAGTTGAATCTGAGAAAAAATAAAAGTCCCAAACCGGAAAAATACTTCAACAATCTCCTCTATCAACGACAACTATAATAGGTTAGAAAAAAGAAAAAATGAGAAGCATTTGAAGCATAAAAAGAAAAAAAAGACTCAAACACGAATCTTTTTTAATTTCCTTTTTCAAATCACCTTAAATCGTTACCTCAAAGCCTTGATTACCCAAACCAGAAAAATTCAAAACCAAAAGTTTTCAAAAATTTAACACAAAGATTTCAACGGTTGAATCTGGGAAAAAATAGAAGTCTCAAACCTGAAAAATGATTCAACAATCCCCTCCGTCAGCGACAACATAAAAGTTTTGAAAAAGGAAAAAAAATTAGAAGCATTTGAAGCATAAAAAGAAAAAAAGAGACTAAAAGTCGAATCTTTTTTAATTCCCTTTTACAAACCACCTTAAATCCTTACCTCCAAGCCTTGTTTTTCCAAACCTGAAAAATTCAAAACCAAAAGCTCCCAAAAAATTAACACAAAAATTTCAACGGTTGAATCTAAGAAACAACAAAAGTCCCAAACTCGAAAAATTCTTTAACAATCCCCTCTGTCAACGGCGACTACAAAAGTTTAGAAAAAGGAAAAAATGATAGGCATTTGAAGAAAAAAAGGAAAAAAAGACTAAAAATCGAATATTTTTTAATTCCCTTTTACAAACCACCTTAAATCCTTACCTCCAAGCCTTGTTTCTCCATACCTGAAAAATTGAAAACCAAAAGTTCCTAAAAAATTAAGGCAAAAATTTCAACAGTTGAATTTGAGAAAAAATAAAAGTCCCATACCGGAAAAATACTTCAACAATCCCCTCTATCAACGACAACTATAATAGGTTAGAAAAAAGAAAAAATGAGAAGCATTTGAAGCATAAAAAGAAAAAAAAGACTAAAAAACGAATCTTGTTTAATTTCCTTTTACAAACCACCTTAAATCGTTACCTCAGACCCTTGATTCCCCAAACCTGAGAAATCAAAACAAAAATTTCCCAAAAAATTAACACAAAGATTTCAACGTGTTTCTCCCAAACCTAAAAAATGATTCAACAATCCCCTCTGTCAGCGATGACTACAAAAGTTGAGAAAAAGGAAAAAAATTTAGAAGCATTTGAAGCATAAAAAGAAAAAAAGACTAGAAATCGAATCTTTTTTAATTCCCTTTTACAAACCACCTTAAATTCTTACCTGCAAGCCTTGTTTTTCCAAACCTGAAAAATTCAAAACCAAAAGTTCCCAAAAAATTAACACAAAAATTTCAACGGTTGAATCTCAGAAACAGCAAAAGTCCCAAACTTGAAAAATACTTCAACCATCCCCTCTGTCAATGGCGACTACAAAAGTTTAGAAAAAGGAAAAAATGAAAAGCATTTGAAGAATAAAAAGAAAAAAAGAGTAAAAATCGAATCTTTTTTAATTCCCTTCTTCAAACCACCTTAAATTCTTACCTCCAAGCCTTGTTTCTCCAAACCAGAAAAATTCAAAACCAAAAGTTCCCAAAAAATTAACACAAAAATTTCAGCAATTGAATCTGTGAAAAAAGAAAAGTCCCAAACCTGAAAAATACTTCAACCATCCCCTCTGTCAATGGCGACTACAAAAGTATAGAAAAAGGGAAAAATGACAAGCATTTGAAGAATAAAAAGAAAAAAACGAGTAAAAATCGAATCTTTTTTAATTCCCTTTTACAAACCGCCTTAAATCCTTACCTCCAAGCCTTGTTTCTCCATACTTAAAAAATTCAAAACCAAAAGTTCCCAAAAAATAAAGGGAAAAATTTCAACGGTTGAATCTGAGAAAAAAGAAAAGTCTCAAACCTGAAAAACACTTCAACAATCCCCTTTGTAAACGGCGACTAAAAAAGTTTAGAAAAAGGAAAAAATGAGAAGCATTTGAAGAATAAAAAGAAAAAAAAGAATAAAAATCGAATCTTTATTAATTCCCTTTTACAAACCACCTTAAATCCTTAGTACCAAGCCTTGTTTCTCCAAACCTGAAAAATTCACAACCAAAAGATCCCAAAAAATTAACACAAAAATTTCAACGGTTGAATCTGAGAAACAGCAAAAGTCCCAAACTTGAAAAATACTTCAACCATCCCCTCTATCAACGGCGACTACAAAAGTTTAGAAAAAGGAAAAAATGAGAAGCATTTGAACAATAAAAAGAAAAAAAGGACTAAAAGTCGAATCTTGTTTAATTCCGTTTTACAAACCACCTTAAATCCTTACCTCCAAGCCTTGTTTCTCCAGACTTGAAAAATTCAAAACCAAAAGTTCCCGAAAAATAAAGGGAAAAATTTCAACGGTTGAATCTGAGAAAATATAAAAGCCCCAAACTTGAAAAATCCTTCAACAATCTCCTCTTTAAACGGCGCCTAAAAAAGTTTAGAAAAAGGAAAAAATGAGAAGCATTTCAAGCATAAAAAGAAAAAAAAGAATAAAAATCGAATCTTTTTTAATTCCCTTTTACAAACCACCTTAAATCATTACCTCCAAACCTTGTTTCTCCAAACCTAAAAAATTCAAAACCAAAAGTTCCAAAAGAATTAACACAAAAATATCAATGGTTGAATTTGTGAAAAAAGAAAAGTCTCAAACCTGAAAAATACTTCAACAATCCCCTCTATCAATGACGACTATGAAAGGTTAGAAAAAGGAAAAAAATGAGAAGCATTTGAAGCATAAAAAAAAGACTAAAAATCGAATCTTTTTTAATTCTCTTTTACCAACTACCTTAAATCCATAGCTCCAAGCCTTCTTTCTCCAAACCTGAAAAATTCAAAACCAAAAGTTCTCAAAAAATTAAGGCAAAAATTTCAACGGTTGAATCTGAGAAACAACAAAAGTCCCAAACTTGAAAAATACTTCAACAATCCCCTCCCCTCTGTAAACGGCGACTAAAAAAGTTTAGAAAAAGGAAAAATTGAGAAGCATTTCAAGCATAAAGGGAAAAAAAAAAGACTAAAAATCGAATCTTTTTTAATTCCCTTTTACAAACCACCTTAAATCCTTACTTCCAGGCCTTGTTTTTACATACTTGAAAAATTCAAAACCAAAAGTTCCCAAAAAATTAAGCCAAAATTTCAACGGTTGATTCTGAGAAAAAATGAAAGTCCCAAACCGGAAAAATACTTGAATAATCCCCTCTATCAATGACGATTACAAAAGGTTACAAAAACGAAAAAAATGAGAAGCATTTGAACAATAAAAAAAAAGACTAAAAATCGAATCTTTTTTAATTCGCTTTTACCAACTACCTTATATCCTTACCTTCAAGTCTTGTTTCTCCAAACCTGAAAAATTCAAAACCAAAAGTTCCCAAAAAATTAACACAAAAATTTCAACGGTTGAATCTGAAAAAAAAGAAAAGTCCCAAACCTGAAAAATACTTTACCAATCTCATCTATCAATGACGACTATAGAAGGAGAGAAAAAGGAAAAAAATGAGAAGCATTTGAAGCATAAACAAAAGACTAAAAATCGAATCTTTTTTAATTCCCTTTTACAAACCACCTTAAATCCTTACTTCTAATCCTTGTTTCTCCATACTTGAAAAATTCAAAACCAAAAGTTCCCAAAAAATTAAGGCAAAAATTTAACCGGTTGAATCTGAGAAAAAATAAAAGTCCCAAACCGGAAAAATACTTCAACAATCCCCTCTATCAATGACGACTATAAAAGGTTACAAAAAGGGAAAAAAATGAGAAGCATTTGAAGCATTAAAAAAAAGACTAAAAATCGAATATTTTTTAATTCCCTTTTACCAACTACCTTAAATCCTTACCTCCAAGCATTGTTTCTCCAAACCTGAAAAATTCAAAACCAAAAGTTCCCAAAAAATTAACACAAAAATTTCAACGGTTGAATCTGAGAAACAACAAAAGTCCCAAACTTGAAAAATACTTCACCCAACCCCTCTGTCAATGGCGACTACAACAATTTAGAAAAAAGAAAAAATTAGAAGCATTTGAAGAATAAAAAGAAAAAAAAGACTCAAAATCGAATCTTTTTTAATTCCCTTTTACAAACCACCTTAAATCCTTACTTCCAAGCCTTGTTTCTCTATACTTGAAAAATTCAAAACCAAAAGTTCCCAAAAAATTAACACAAAAATTTCAACGGTTGAATCTGAGAAACAGCAAAAAGTCCCAAACTTGAAAAATACTTCAACAATACCCTCTGTAAACGGCGACTAAAATTGTTTAGAACAAGGAAAAAATGAGAAGCATTTCAAGCATAAAAATGAAAAAAAAAGAATAAAAATCGAATCTTTTTTAATTCTTTTTTACAAACCACCTTAACTCCTTACCTCCAAACCTTGTTTCTCCAAACCTGAAAAATTCAAAACCAAAAGTTCTCGAAAAATTAACATAAAAATTTCAACGGTTGAATCTGCGAAAAAAGAAAAGTCTGAAACCTGAAAAATACTTCACCAATCCCCTCTATCAATGACGACTATAAAAGGTTAGAAAAAGGAAAAAAATGAGAAGCTTTCGAAGCATAAAAAAAAAGTCTAAAAATCGAATCTTTTTTAATTCCCTTTTACCAACTACCTTAAATCCTTACCTCCAAGCCTTATTTCCCGAAACCTGAAAAATTCAAAACCAAAAGTTCCCAAAAAATTAACACAAATTTTCAACGATTGAATCTGAGAAACAGCAAAAGTCCCAAACTTGAAAAATACTTCAACAATCCCCTCCGTCAACGGCGACTACAAAAGTTTAGAAAAAAAAAATGAGAAGCATTTGAAGAATAAAACGAAAAAAAAAGATTCAAAATCGAATCTTTTTTAATTCCCTTTTACAAACCACCTTAAATCCTTACTTCCAAGCCTTGTTTCTCTATACTTGAAAAATTCAAAACGAAAAGTTCTCATAAAATTAAGGCAAAAATTTCAACGGTTGAATCTGAGAAAAAATAAAAGTCCCAAACCGGAAAAATACTTCAATAATAATCCCCTCTATCAACGACAACTATAAAGGTTACAAAAAAGAAAAAATGACAAGCATTTGAAGCATAAAAAGAAGAAAAAGACTAAAAAACGAATCTTTTTTAATTTCCTTTTACAAACCACCTTTAATCGTTACCTCAAAGCCTTGATTACCCAAACCTTAAAAATTCAAAACCAAAAGTTCCCAAAAAATTAACACAAAGATTTCAACGGTTGAATCTGGAAAAAAACAGAAGTATCAAACCTGAAAAATGATTCAACATTCCCCTCTATCAACGACGACTACAAAAGTTTTGAAAAAGAAAAACAATTAGAAGCATTTGAAGCATAAAAAGAAAAAAAAGACTAAAAATCGAATCTTTTTTAATTCCCTTTTACAAACCACCTTAAATCCTTACCTCCAAGTCTTCTTTTTCCAAACCTGAAAAATTCAAAACCAAAAGTTCCCAAAAAATGAACACAAAAATTTCAACGGTTGAATCTGAGAAAAAACTAAGTCCCAAACCTGAAAAATACTTCAACAATCCCTTTGTAAATGGCAACTAAAAAAGTTTAGAAAAAGGAAAAAATGACAAGCATTTGAAGCATAAAAAGAAAAAAAAGACTAAAAAACGAATCTTTTTTAATTTCCTTTTACAAACCACCTTAAATCGTTACTTCCAAGCCTTGTTTCTCCATACTTGAAAAATTCAAATCCAAAAGGTCCCAAAAAATTATGGCAAAAATTTCAACGGTTGAATGTGAGAAAAAATAAAAGTCCCAAACCGGAAAAATACTTCAACAATCTCCTCTATCAATGACAACTATAAAAGGTTACAAAAAGGCAAAAAATGAGAAGCATTTGAAGCATTAAAAAAAAGACTAAAAATCGAATCTTTTTTAATTCCCTTTTACCAACTACCTTAAATCCTTACCTTCAAGCCTTCTTTCTCCAAACTTGAAAAATTCAAAACCAAAAGTTCCCAAAAAATTAACACAAAAATTTCAACGGTTGAATCTGAGAAAAGAGAAAAGTCTCCAACCTGAAAAATACTTCAACAATCCCCTCTATCAATGACGACTATAAAAGGTTAGAAAAAGGAAAAAAATGAGAAGCTTTTGAAGCATAAATAAAAAGTCTAAAAATCGAATATTTTTTAATTCCCTTTTACCAACTACCTTAAATCCTTACCTCCAAGCCTTATTTCCCGAAACCTGAAAAATTCAAAACCAAAAGTTCCCAAAAAAATAACACAAAAATTTCAACGGTTGAATATGAGAAACAGCAAAAGTCCCAAACTTGAAAAATACTTCAACAATCCCCTCTGTCAACGGCGACTACAAAAGTTTAGAAAAAAGAAAAAATGAGAAGCATTTGAAGAATTAAAAGAAAAAAAAGACTAAAAAACGAATCGTTTTTAATTTCCTTTTACAAACCTCCTTAAATCGTTACCTCAAAGCCTTGATTCCCCAAACCTTAAAAATTCAAAACCAAAAGTTCCTAAAAAATGAACACAAAGATTTCAACGGTTGAATCTGGAAAAAATAGAAGTCTCAAACCTGAAAAATGATTCAACAATCCCCTCTGTCAGCGACGACTACAAAAGTTTAGAAAAAGGAAAAACAATTAGAAGCATTTGAAGCATAAAAAGAAAAAAAAAGACTAAAAACTGAATCTTTTTTAATTCCCTTTTACAAAACACCTTAAATCCTTACTTTCAAGCCTTGTTTTTCCAACCCTGAAAAATTCAAAACCAAAAGCTACCAAAAAATGAACACAAAAATTTCAACGGTTGAATCTGAGAAAAAACTAAGTCCCAAACCTGAAAAATACTTCAATAATCCCGTCTGTAAACGGCGACTAAAAAAGTTTAGAAAAAGGAAAAAAGGAGAAGCATTTGAAGCATAAAAAGAAAAAAAAGACTAAAAAACCAATCTTTTTTAATTTCCATTTACAAACCACTTTAAATCGTTAACTCAAAGCCTTGATTACCCAAACATTAAAAATTCAAAACCAAAAGGTCCAAAAAATTAACACAAAGATTTCAACGGTTGAATCTGGAAAAAAACAGAAGTCTCAAACCTGAAAAATGATTCAACAATCCCCTCCGTCAGCGACGACTACAAAAGTTTAGAAAAAGGAAAAACAATTAGAAGCATTTGAAGCATAAAAAGAAAAAAAAGACTAAAAATCGAATCTTTTTTAATTCCCTTTTACAAACCACCTTAAATCCTTACCTCCAAGCCTTCTTTTTCCAAACCTGAAAAATTCAAAACCAAAAGTTCCCAAAAAATGAAGACAAAAATTTCAACGGTTGAATCTGAGAAAAAACTAAGTCCCAAACCTGAAAAATACTTCAACAATCCCCTCTGTCAACGGCGACTACAAAAGTTTAGAAAAAAAATGAGAAGCATTTGAAGAATAAAACAAAGAAAAACACTAAAAATTGAATCTTTTTTAATTCCCTTTTACAAACCTCCTTAAATCCTTACTTCCAAGCCTTATTTCTCCATACTTGAAAAATTCAAAACCAAAAGTTCCCAAAAAATTAAGGCAAAAATTTCAACGGTTGAATCTGAGAAAAAATAAAAGTCCAAAACCGGAAAATTACTTCAACAATCCCCTCTATCAACGACAACTATAAAAGGTTAGAAAAAAGAAAAAATGAAAAGCATTTGGTGCATAAAAAGAAAAAAAGAATAAAAAACGAATCTTTTTTAATTTCCTTTTACAAACCACCTTAAATCGTTACCTCAAAGCCTTGATCCCCAAAACCTGAAAAATTCAAAACCAATAGTTCCCAAAAAATTAACACAAAAATTTCAACGGTTGAATCTGAGAAAAAATAAAAGTCCCAAACCGGAAAATACTTCAACAATCCCCTCTGTAAACGGTGACTAAAAAAGTTTAGAAAAAGGAAAAAATGAGAAGCATTTCAAGCATAAAAAGAAAAAAAAGAATAAAAATCGAATCTTTTTTAATTCCCTTTTACAAACCACCTTAACTCCTTACCTCCAAACCTTGTTTCTCCATACTTGAAAAATTCAAAACCAAAAGTTCCCAAAAAATTAAGGCAAAAATCTCAACGGTTGAATCTGAGAAAAAATAAAAGTCCCAAACCGGAAAAATACTTCAATAATCCCCTCTATCAATGACGACTATAAAAGGTTACAAAAAGGAAAAAAAATGAGAAGCATTTGAAGCATAAAAAAAGTCTAAAAATCGAATCTTTTTTAATTCCCTTTTACCAACTACCATAAATCCTTACCTCCAAGCAATGTTTCTCCAAACCTGAAAAATTCAAAACCAAAAGTTCAAAAAAAATGAAGGCAAAAATTTCAACGGTTGAATCTTGGAAAAAATAAAAGTCGAAAACCGAAAAAATACTTCAACAATCCCCTTTATCAACGACAACTACAAAAGGTTAGAAAAAAGAAAAAATGAAAAGCATTTGTAGCATAAAAAGAAAAAAAGAATAAAAAACGAATCTTTTTTAATTTCTTGATACAAACCACATTATATCGTTACCTCAAAGCCTTGATTCCCCAAACATGAAAATTTCAAAACCAAAAGTTCCCAAAAAATTAACACAAAAATTTCAACGGTTGAATATGAGAAACAGCAAAAGTCCCAAACTTGAAAAATACTTCAACAATCCCCTCTGTCAACGGCGACTACAAAAGTTTAGAAAAAAGAAAAAATGAGAAGCATTTGAAGAATAAAAAGAAAAAAAAGACTAAAAAACGAATCGTTTTTAATTTCCTTTTACAAACCACCTTAAATCGTTACCTCAAAGCCTTCATTCCCCAAACCTTAAAAATTCAAAACCAAAAGTTCCCAAAAAATGAACACAAAGATTTCAACGGTAGAATTTGGAAAAAATAGAAGTCTCAAACCTGAAAAATGATTCAACTATCCCCTCTGTCAGCGACGACTACAAAAGTTTAGAAAAAGGAAAAACAATTAGAAGCATTCGAACCATAAAAAGAAAAAAAAAGACTAAAAACCGAATCTTTTTTAATTCCTTTTTGCAAAACACCTTAAATCCTTACCTTCAAGCCTTGTTTTTCCAAACCTGAAAAATTCAAAACCAAAAGTTCCCAAAAAATAAACACAAAAATTTCAACGGTTGAATTTGAGAAAAAACTAAGTCCCAGACTTGAAAAATACTTCAACAATCTCCTCTGTAAACGGCGACTAAAAAAGTTGAGAAAAAGGAAAAAATGCGAAGCATTTCAAGCATAAAAAGAAAAAAAAAGAATAAAAATCGAATCTTATTTAATTCCCTTTTACAAACCACCTTAACTCCTTACCTCCAAACCTTGTTTCTCCATACGTGAAAAATTCAAAACCAAAAGTTCCCAAAAAATTAAGGCAAAAATTTCAACGGTTGAATATGAGAAGAAATAAAAGTCCCAAACCGGAAAAATACTTCAATAATCCCCTCTATCAATGACGACTATAAAAGGTTACAAAAAGGAAAAAAATGAAAAGCATTTGAAGCATAAAAAAAAAGACTAAAAATCAAATCTTTTTTAATTCCCTTTTACCAACTACCTTAAATCCTTACCTCCAAGCCTTGTATCTCCAAACCTGAAAAATTCAAAACCAAACGTTCCCAAAAAATTAACACAAAAATTTCAACAGTTGAATCTGAGAAAAAACTAAGTCCCAAACTTGAAAAATACTTCAACAATCCCCTGTGTAAACGGTGACTACAAAAGTTTAGAAAAAGGAAAAAATGAGAAGCATTTGAAGCATAAAAAGAAAAAGAAAGAATATAAATCGAATCTTTTTTAATTCCCTTTTAAAAACCACCTTAAATCCTTACCTCTAAGCCTTGTTTCTCCAAACCTGAAAAATTCAAAACCAAAAGTTCCCATAAAATTAACACAAAAATTTCAACGGTTGAATATGAGAAAAAAGAAAAGTCCCAAACTTGAAAAATACTTCAACAATCCCCTTTATCAATGACGACTATAAAAGGTTAGAAAACAAAAAAAAATGAGAAGCATTTGAAGCATAAAAAAAAAGACTAAAAATCAAATCTTTTTTAATTCCCTTTTACCAACTACCTTGAATCCTTACCTCCAAGCCTTCTTTCTCCAAACCTGAAAAAGTCAAAACCCAAAGTTCCCAAAAAATTAACACAAAAATTTCAACGGTTGAATCTGAGAAACAGCAAAAGTCCCGAACTTGAAAAATACTTCAACAATCCCCTTTGTCAAAGGCGACTACAAAAGTTTAGAAAAAAGAAAAAAATGAGATGCATTTGAAGAATAAAAAGAAAAAAAAGCCTTAAAATCGAATCTTTTTTAATTCCCTTTTACACACCACCTTAAATCCTTACTTCCAAGCCTTGTTTCTCTATACTTGAAAAATGCAAAACCAAAAGTTCCAAAAAAATTAAGCCAAAAATTTCAACAGTTGAATCTGAGAAAAAATAAAAGTCCCAAACCGGAAAAATACTTCAACAATCCCCTCTATCAACGATAACTATTAAAGGTTAGAAAAAAGAAAAAATGAGAAGCATTTGAAGCATAAAAAGAAAAAAAAGACTAAGAAACGAATCTTTTTTAATTTCCTTTTACAAACCACCTCAAATCGTTAGCTCAAAGCCTTGATTCCCCAAACCTGAAAAATTCAAAACCAAAAGTTCCCAAAAAATTCACTTAAAGATTTCAACGGTTGAATCTAGGAAAAAACAGAAGTCTCAAACCTGAAAAATGATTCAACAATCCCCTCTGTCAGCGACGACTACAGAAGTTTAGAAAAAGGAAAAAAAAATTAGAAGCGTTTGAAGCATAAAAAGAAAAAAAAAACTAAAAATTGAATCTTTTTTAATTCCCTTTTAGAAACCACCTGAAATCCTTACCTCCAGGCCTTGTTTTTCCAAACCTGAAAAATTCAAAACCAAAAGTTTCCAAAAAATGAACACAAAAATTTCAACGGTTGAATATGAGAAAAAATAAAAGTCCCAAACCGGAAAAATACTTCAACAATCCCCTCTATCAACGACAACTATAAAAGGTTAGAAAAAAGAAAAAATGACAAGCATTTCAAGCATAAAAAGAAAAAAAAGAATAAAAATCGAATCTTTTTTAATTCCCTTTTACAAACCACCTTAAATCCTTACCTCCAAACCTTGTTTCTCCAAACCTGAAAAATTCAAAACCAAAAGTTCCCAAAAAATTAAAACAAAAATTTCAACGGTTGAATCTGGGAAAAAAGAAAAGTCTCAAACCTGAAAAATACTTCAACAATCCCCTCTATCAATGAGGACTATAAAAGGTTAGAAAAAGGAAAAAAATGAGAAGCATTTGAAGCATAAAAAAAAGGACTAAAAATCAAATCTTTTTTAATTCTCTTTTACCAACTACCTTAATTCCTTATCTCCAAGCCTTGTTTCTCCAAACCTGAAAAATTCAAAACCAAAAGTTCCCAAAAAATTAACACAAAAATTTCAACGGTTGAATATGAGAAACAGCAAAAATCCCAAACTTGAAGAAAACTTCAACAATCATCTCTATCAATGACGACTACAAAAGGTTAGAAAAAGGAAAAAAATGAGAAGCATTTGAAGCATAAAAAAAAGGACTAAAAATTGAATCTTTTTTAATTCTCTTTTACCAACTACCTTAAATGCTTACATCCAAGCCTTGTTTCTCCAAACCTGAAAAATTCAAAACCAAAAGTTCCCAAAAAATTAACACAAAAATTTCAACGGTTGAATCTGAGAAACAGAAAAAGTCCCGAACTTGAAAAATACTTCAACAATCCCCTCTGTCAACGGCGACTACAAAAGTTTAGAAAAAAGAAACAATGAGTTGCATTTGAAGAATAAAAAGAAAAAAAAAAGCCTTAAAATCGAATCTTTTTTAATTCCCTTTTACAAACCATCTTAAATCCTTACCTCAAAGCCTTGATTCCCCAAACCTGAAAAATTCAAAACCAAAAGTTCCCAAAAAATTAACACAAAAATTTCAACGGTTGAATCTGAGAAACAGCAAAAGTCCCAAACTTGAAAAATATCCCCTCTGTCAACGGCGACTACAAAATTTTAGAAAAAAGAAAAAATCAGAAGCATTTGAAGAATAAAAAGAAAAAAAGCCTAAAAATCGAATCTTTTTTAATTTCCTTTTACAAACCACCTCAAATTGTTACCTCAAAGCCTTGATTCCCCAAACCTGAAAACGTCAAAACCAAAAGTTCCCAAAAAATTAACACAAAAACTTCAACGGTTGAATATGAGAAACAGCAAAAGTCCCAAACTTGAAAAAGACTTCAACAATACCCTCTGTCAACGGCGACTACAAAAGTTTAGAAAAAAAAAATGAGAAGCATTTGAAGAATAAAAAGAAAAAAAACCTAAAAATTGAATCTTTTTTAATTCCCTTTTACAAACCACCTTAAATCCTTACTTCCAAGCCTCGTTTCTCCATACTTGAAAAATACTTCAACAATCCCATCTGTAAACGACGATTAAAAATTTAGGAAAAGGAAAAAATGAGAAGCATTTCAAGCATAAAAAGAAAAGAAAGAATAAAAATCGAATCTTTTTTAATTCCCTTTTACAAACCACCTTAAATCCTTATCTCCAAACCTTGTTTCTCTAAACCTGAAAAATTCAAAACCAAAATTTCCCAAAAAATTAAGACAAAAATTTCAATGGTTGAATCTGAGAAAAAAGAAAAGTCTCAAACCTGAAAAATACGTTAACAATCCCCTCTATCAATGACGACTATAAAAGGTTAGAAAAAGAAAAAAATGAGAAGCATTTGAAGCATAAAAAAAAGGACTAAAAATTGAATCTTTTTTAATTCTCTTTTACCAACTACCTTAATTCTTTACCTCCAACCTTGTTTCTCCAAACCTGAAAAAGTCAAAACCAAAAGTACCCAAAAATTTAACACAAAAATTTCAACGGTTGAATCTGACAAACAGCAAAAGTCCCAAACTTGAAAAATACTTCAACAATCCCCTCTGTCAACGACGACTACAAAAGTTTAGGAAAAAGAAAAAATGAGAAGCATTTGAAGAATAACAAAAAAAAAGCCTTAAAATCGAATCTTATTTAATTCCCTTTTACAAACCACCTTAAATCCTTACTTCCAAGCCTTGTTTCTCTATACTTGAAAAATGCAAAACCAAAAGTTCCAAAAAAATTAAGGCAAAAATTTCAACGATTGAATCTGAGAAAAAATAAAAGTCCCAAACCGGAAAAATACTTCAACAATCCCCTCTATCAACGACAACTATAAAAGGTTAGAAAAAAGAAAAAATGAGAAGCATTTGAAGCATAAAAAAAAAAGACTAAAAATCGAATCTTTTTTAATTTCATTTTACAAATCACCTTAAATCGTTACCTCAAAGCCTTGAGTCCCCAAACCTGAAAAATTCAAAACCAAAAGTTCCCAAATAATTAACACAAAGATTTCAACGGTTGAATCTGGGAAAAAATAGAAGTCTCAAACCTGAAATATGATTCAACAATCCCCTCTGTCAGCGACAACTACAAAAGTTTAGAAAAAGGAAAAAAAAATCGAAGCATTTGAAGCATAAAAAGAAAAAAAAGACTAAAAATCGAATCTTTTTTAATTCCCTTTTACAAACCACCTTAAATCCTTACCTCCAAGCCTTGTTTTTCCAAACCTGAAAAATTCAAAACCAAAAGTTTCCAAAAAATGAACACAAAAATTTCAACGGTTAAATTTGAGAAAAAACTAAGTCCAAAACTTGAAAAATACTTCAACAATCCCATCTGTAAACGACGATTAAAAAGTTTAGAAAAAGGAAAAAATGAGAAGCATATCAAGCATAAAAAGAAAAAAAAGAATAAAAATCGAATCTTTTCTAATTCCCTTTTACAAACCACCTTAAATCCTTACCTCCAAACCTTGTTTCTCTAAACCTGAAAAATTCAAAACCAAAAGTTCCCAAAAAATTAAGACAAAAATTTCAACGGTTGAATCTGAGAAAAAAGAAAAGTCTCAAACCTGAAAAATACTTCAACAATCCCCTCTATCAATGACGACTATAAAAGGTTAGAAAAAGGAAAAAATGAGAAGCATTTGAAGCATAAAAAAAAGGACTAAAAATTGAATCTCTTTTAATTCTCTTTTACCAACTACCTTAATTCCTTACCTCCAAGCCTTGTTTCTCCAAACCAGAAAAATTCAAAACCAAAAGTTCCCAAAAAATTAACACAAAAATTTCAACGGTTGAATATGAGAAACAGCAAAAGTCCCAAACTTGAAAAATACTTTAACAATCCCCTCTGTCAACGACGACTACAAAAGTTTAGGAAAAAGAAAAAATGAGAAGCATTTGAAGAATAGAAAGAAAAAAAAGCCTTAAAATCGAATCTTTTTTAATTCCCTTTTACAAACCACCTTAAATCCTTACTTCCAAGCCTTGTTTCTCTATACTTGAAAAATGCAAAACCAAAAGTTCCAAAAAAATTAAGGCAAAAATTTCAACGGCTGAATCTGAGAAAAAATAAAAGTCCCAAACCGGAAAAATACTTGAACAATCCCCTCTAGCAACGACAACTATAAAAGGTTCGAAAAAAGAAAAAATGAGAAGCATTTGAAGCATAAAAAGAAAAAAAAGACTAAAAAACGAATCTTTTTTAATTTCCTTTTACAAACTACCTCAAATCGTTACCTCCAAACCTTGTTTCTCTAAACCTTAAAGATTCAAAATTAAAAGTTCCCAAAAAATTAACACAAAAATTTCAAAACGGTCGAATATGAGAAACAGCAAAAGTCCCAAACTTGAATAAAACTTCAACAATCCCCTCTATCAATGACGACTATAAAAGGTTAGAAAAAGGAAAAAAATGAGAAGCATTTGAAGCATAAAAAAAAGGACTGAAAATCAAATCTTTTTTAATTCTCGTTTACCAACTACCTTAAATCCTTACATCCAAGCCTTGTTTCTCCAAACCTGAAAAATTCAAAACAAAAAGTTCCCAAAAAATTAACACAAAAATTTCAACGGTTGAATCTGACAAACAATAAAAGTCCCAAACTTGAAAAATACTTCAACAATCCCCTCTGTCAACGGCGACTACAAAAGTTTAGGAAAAAGAAAAAATGAGAAGCATTTGAAGAATAAAAAGAAAAAAAAGCCTTAAAATCGAATCTTTTTTAATTCCCTTTTACAAACCACCTTAAATCCTTACTTCCAAGCCTTGTTTCTCTATACTTGAAAAATGCAAAACCAAAAGTTCCCAAAAAATTAAGGCAAAAATTTCAACGGTTGAATCTGAGAAAAAATAAAAGTCCCAAACCGGAAAAATATTTCAACAATCCCCTCTATCAACGACAACTACAAAAGGTTAGAAAAAAGAAAAAATGAGAAGCATTTGAAGCATAAAAAGAAAAAAAAGACTAAAAAACGAATCTTTTTTAATTTCCTTTTACAAACCACCTTAAATCATTAC
>Ga0214542_1001248_pt1:20000-51619 | contig 51619 bp, 19 predicted proteins | sample CNSS1metaG_FD_160096 | JGI IMG/M metagenome (GOLD analysis project Ga0214542, IMG submission 160096) | Root nodule microbial communities from cowpea collected in UCLA plant growth center, Los Angeles, California, USA - CNSS1 | ecosystem: Host-associated > Plants > Roots > Nodule... | reverse complement strand
AACAAAATAAAAGTATATTTATAAAAAATAAAATAAAATGTACGGAGAAAATAAGAGAAAAATAACTGTTGATGAATAGTAAGAGAAAAAAAGAAAAAGGAGATAAGTAAATAATTTTATAAAAATTTGTAAAAGTAACCGTTAATTTTTAAAAATTTAATAAATAATTAAATTATAAAGGGTAAAGTTGGAATTATGAAATGTGGACACAAAAGAGGGAATCCCCTTTATATATAGTTATAGATTTAATCAAAATTTTGGTGTTTAAGAATTAGAAGTTCCAACATTTGAATCACTGTAGTTTCATCTTCCATCTTTACGGGTGTGTAAAGACAAATTGTCTTATTCTCTTAGGAAAAAGTTATTTTGATACTAGTTAACAATATATATATTTGACACTCCATTTTAATATATATATATATATATATATATATATTAAAAAATAATATAAATATAATTAAAATATCATTATTTTAAATTATCAAATGACTGTATGATGTCAAAATATCATCATTCATTTTTCTTACCATCACTTGTTGACACCACAACTTTGTCCATCAGGTGTATGGTGAATTCATGATAGAAACATTGAGATTTTACGTCAGCAAAATGTTTTAAATTCTGTAACTTGAAAATGCCTTTTTAATTACACAATTTAATAGTCTTTTTAATGTAAAAAATAACTTTTGGAATTTGTAATCTGAAAATATCTTTCAGGATTTCATATTGTAAAATTTTTTTGGTACAAAATATAAGTTTTTTATTACTCAATCTGTAAATCATTCCAAATTTTAAAGTCTATTTTGAATTATACAATCTATAAATTATTTTTTTTCGTAAAAAAGACTTTTAAATTGTATATTCTAAAATACAGACTTTTAAATATAAGTTTTAGGATTGCATAATCTGAAAGTCTAACTTACTGTCTTAAATTGTGTAATTCAATATATTTTTTCTAACCCTATAAGAAAAGTCTTGAAGCCCAACACCAAACAACAAGCAATATAAGGAAGTTTCTTCCTACAATATATAATTTTTTTCCTATAATTCTATAAATTCTTGTATTTCAGAACGCAAGAGACCGGCGCAGCATCCCTGAGGCTTCTCTTCTCTGTTGGTAAGATTAGTATTATTCGCTCGTTTCCATATAGCTGGTTCCATTTGGGTGTGTGATCTAGTTTTTAGCCGTAATTATAATTGATTGACTCTTAAATTTATTAAAATAAGTGTCGTTCTTATGAAATTTGATGCTATATCATCCTTTAACTAAAATGGAGACTCAAACTAGAATGTTATATCATCACTTAACTTGATGTTATTGAGGAGTTCACATTAATTGGAAATACCAGCAGCAAATTAATATATATATATATATATATATATATATATATATATATATATATTACAAGTACATTTTATAAGATTGATTTATACTTAAATGATTGTGTTATCCTTACATAATATTGTGTGAGGCTTCATATTTGTGCATATGAATATGATTTTGAAGCCTTTCATTTTGAGAAAACAGAAGCAGGACCAATGATTCGAAGCCTTGCTCTACACTGGGCAGCACGATTCCGACACAACCAATCCCTCCTGCGTCTTTCTTCTTCTTATGCTTCTCCCGCTACTCTTCACCATGCCACGTCCTCTTCTCCTTCCGCTGAGCCCGTTCACATCACCCCAAACTGTATTCGAGTATGTCCCCTTTTAATTTTTCATTATTTTATCATTTTCTCATTGATCTTTGTTTGTTTCTATGCCCGCTGAAACCCAGCAAGGAAACCAAATTTGATCTCGCCTTGGATTTTTGTAAATTGATGGTCACTGCTTTAGTACAATTAAAATATGTTTTTATTTTTTGCTTGGTATAGCTATTGATTTGCGTACGTGATTTGTACCTCGATTTGTATTTTGGCAATGGAAAATTGGGGGTTCAACAACCACTGTGGTGGTTTTTTGTGTCCCATTATAGTATAGGGAAAAACACAAACAAGCTTTGTTCAGTATTTCTTCGATGATTGGCGCACGTCGTTGGAATACATAATTTATGTGATGTGACTATTGTTTAGAAGATGCAGGTTATACTAAATTACTTATTGCATCGTAGGGTCATCCTTTCTAAATTTGATTCTACTAATTTAATTCCATGAAGCTGTATATATTACAACGTGAGTTCAATACTTATTATTGACTCATTTCTACACCGTGTCAACGCAACAGAAAATGAAGGAACTGGAAGCAAGTGAATCATCGACTAGTGGAAAAATGCTTCGTTTGAGTGTGGAAACTGGTGGTTGTTCTGGATTCCAATATGTTTTTAATCTTGATGACCGAATTAACTCAGATGATAGGTATTACCTTTTCTCATGGAAATTTCAATAATGATATGCTAAGCCCTTGTTCTGACATTTTTATCACTACATTGTAGAGTTTTTGAGAGAGAAGGAACTAAATTGGTCGTTGACAACATATCATACGAATTTGTAAAAGGGGCAACGGTTGATTATGTTGAGGAGCTAATCCGTTCAGCTTTCGTGGTAAGACAATTTCACTTGTGAGTGAGCATAAACTGTTGTCTTCATATTAGCACTGCACCATTGTTGTCACAGAACTTTATATTTATGGTTACACCTAGGGAAGAATGTTTTGTGTGCACGTTTGTAAATTGATTTCTTTTAAGAAATACTTGTTTCCTTTTTCTTTTCGATTGCTCTCATAAAAATTTTCAAAAAAGAAAAAAAGAAGAAAATTTGCATCAAAAATAGGCTAAGCTAAGCACGCCCTATGCTGTATTCTCATAAAGTTTTCAGAAAAAGTATCAATGCACACCTATTTATCTCCTTTAGTACCGCATGCATACAATTGTTGTCGGTCTAGCTGATCTGCATGTGTTAATAGTGAGTTTTGGATTTGCGTGTTGCTGATTTCACTACTATGTTATAGTTCTGATTTCTGAGGACACTAATAATCCATCTTATGAAATCTCGGGAATTTTGAAGTGCAAAAAACAAAAATAAAATTGGAATTTATCTGAAATTATTTAAAAAAATTTCGCAGGTGAACCTGTTGCAATCAAAATCTTAACAGATTTGAATTGATTTGTAATCAACAACGTAATCCTTTAATTTTTCTTGTTCTGTCTTTTGATACTAAAACATTTAAGAAGCATGATTCGATACTCTGATATTACTTATCCCCTCTAAGCAGAATCAGCAATAACCATCATCTGTGATAACACTGTCTGGATCCACTCTTAAATGATTTCATAACCTTATTTTTCTCTTGTTCGTTTCATGATTTCATGTTTATTAAAGAGAAATTTTTGCAGCGGCACTTTAATAGCATGTTTGTGATAACTTATATTTTCTTCAATTACTGCTGTTTCCATGAGAAAAGTGTAGTATGTCTGCAAAATAGTGTTGACATGAAAACTTACATAACTGTTTGGGATGTAATATGTATATGATCATCACTTATCATTACTTTGTTCTGTGCTATAAGGTTGCATATTAAAATCATTAAGGCATATAACCGATGACAATTTACCGACTCTGGTTTCATGTGCAGGTGACTGAAAACCCCAGTGCAGTTGGTGGTTGCAGTTGTAAAAGTTCCTTCATGGTGAAACAATTGTGATTTTGTTTCTCCTTTTTGACACTTCACCCACTCCTTAGATATTTGTTATAACCAATTTTCCGTTCTTTTGTACCACTAAGAAGGTAAAGTTTATTTTGTACAATGCTCTCAAATGCTGCTGTCCTAGTAATAGGTTTATCCATATCCATAAAAGCAAGTATTTATAGATTCTGCGTCCTTTGGTTTGGCATTTGATTTGTTATGCCATGATTTTTTTTCTCTCTGAACGCTCATTCTATACGTGTATACACTGATACTGATAATAATACTCTGCATAGTTTTTGTTGAATTCACACCTGATCATATGCACTTAAATTTCAACTATTTATACATTCATTACAGTGGCTGTATCCGAAAAGGAGAAACTAATATGTGAGTAAAGGAGTATGAACTACGATAGAATTTGATTTTGAATGTTTAAATTTATAAAATGTAATTTGATTGAAAAATAATATTAAATATACTAATTTTCATTTTAAAAATAATTTTTTCAGAATTCAATTTAGGACATATCTATTGGCCTTTTTAGATTCATTGGTGTAGTTTAGTTTATTAAAATAACTGTCATGAAATTTGATGCTATATCACCCTTTAACTAAAATGGAGACTCAAACTAGAATTTTATATCATCACTTAACTTGAAGTTATCGAGGAGTCCACATTAATGATATGTAAATGATTGTGTTGTAATGCTTTATATTTGTGCTTATGATTTTGAAGCCTTTCATTTGGGAGGAAACAGAAGCAGGACCAATGATTCGAAGCCTTGCTCTACACTAGGCAGTACGATCCCGACACAACCAATCCGTCCTGCGTATTTCTTCTTTCTTATGCTTCTTCTGCTACTCTTCACCACGCCACGCCCTCTTCTTCCACCGAGTCCGTTCACATCATCCTAAATTGTGTTCGAGTATGTATTTTATCATTTTCTCATTGATGAATGTTTGTCTCTATGCCCGCCAAAATCCAGCAAGGAAAACAAATTCGATCACGCCTTAGATTTTTTTAAATTGATGGTCACTACTTAATACAGTTAAAACAGAGTTTGAATTCAGATAGAACTGGGCCAAGACGATTCTGATTAAAATTTGGCCGAATTTAGGCAGGTCAGCCTAGGTCGAAATTCGTCACAATTCGGTTGATTCAAGGCGTTCGAAATTTGGTGGAGTTAGCCTAAGTTATAATTCGACTGAATTCAGTCGAGTTGAAGCTAGTTAAAATTTGCTTGAGTTGATCATGATCGAAATTCGTCAGAATATGACTGAGTTGACCCAGTCGCAATTCATCTTAGTGGTCCTATATTGAAATTTGGCCAAGTTGACCAAGATTGAAATAGGCCGAATTTGATTGAGTCAACCCTTGTCAAAATTAGCTTGAATTTGTTCAAGTTGATCGTGACGAAAATTCGGCCAAATTCAGTAAAGTCGATTCCAACCGAAATTTGGGCGAAAGACCATTGTTGGTCGAATCAACCTTGATTGAAACGAATTCGGTTAAGTCGACCTTGGCCAAATTCGACCAAATCGACCTTACTCAAAATTTAATCGAATTTTGATCAAGTCGGCCTTGATCAAATTCAGTTGAGTTAGTCCTAACCAAATTCGGCTAAGTCGGCCCAACTCAAAATTCGGCCAAATTTGGCGAAGTAGGCCCCGAACAAAGGTCGGTCAAGTCAAACCCGAATAAAGGTCGGTCGAGTCGGCCCCTGGCTAACATCGGTTGAAAGTTGGTCGATGTTCCTGGTTCGACCTTTGGCTCGGGTCGAACTGTTTAGACTTACATCTCTACCGACCTGTCTTGACCTTTAGCTTGGTCTATCACAACCTTCAACCTAGCTCGATCCGTTTTGGGCTTTTGCTCGACCCTAGCTTGTATCATCTTTCATCCTAACCTGTTCGACTCGACCTTCCTCTCAAGCCAACCTTTCTCGGGCTTCTACCCAGATTGGTTGTCTCGGGCCTCGGTATGGGATGACCCGTCTCAACCTTCGTCCGTATCAATTCATCTCAACCTTTTTCCTGGGTTGGCCTGTTTTGGCATTAGGTTTGGGTCAGCCTGTTTAGAGCTTTTGTTCGAAATGGATAATTCCAACCTTAATTTTGGTCACCCCGTCTCGATCTTCAGCTTGAGACCACTATGCTCGACCTTTGACTCAAGCTAAATATGTTGTTAAGAGTTAATTAAAGTCTCGTAATGGGATCTAATCCACCTTGACCTTGACTCTAACACACTTTTAGAAGGGTTTTAAATGCTGTAACTTTTTTTTTACCCCTACCTTAGGGTCCCCTAAAGGAGAGTTATTGAAGAGTAGATCAAGACGGACCCATGAATTATGGACTAATTTGACAACTCTAACTATAATCATCATATTCTCTCCCTTATAAATTAAGGTTTCAAATAATGTACTTGAAAAATCACAAAATTATAAGTCTACCATAAACAATATACAACATCTGTCAATAAATTAGATGTGAAAATGGGCTCCATTCATGGAAAAAAAATCATAAATTATCTTAAATTCATACTTGAATATTATAAACTGAGTTTTATTTTATTAAAATATAATTAATCATTACGTAAATTAATTAACTAACTTTGTTTTTAATATATATATATATATATATATATATATATTAAAATATATGGGAACATAAGTAACGTGTTAAATTTTGCGGTGCATTTAGGTATGTATTTACTAAAGATATATATAAATTTTGAGGTGGATTCATTTATGGGATGTTTGCGATGAACATTTGGTCTCTCACAGAAAATATCGCTGTTTTTCATCTATTTTGTTATTCCTTTTGGAACGGAACTTTCAATATGTAATCACGTTTTATTTTGTCAATAACACATTAAAAGATTATTATATAAGAGATGTTTGTTGGAAATATTTACATAATAATTTTTTTAAATTAATTTTTAGAAAATTTTTCAAATTTAAACATTTATTTATATAAAAATATATTTAGTTATTATTTAAATTTAAAAAAATAAAATTTAAATATTGTAAATATAGAATAAAATAAAACAATTAATATATATAATATGTCTCCTATGTTAAAAAACTTCAAAACCCCCGACAAGATTCCACTTGTTAAGATGCTCTCGAGGAGCTATATTAATTAGATTAGTGATTTGGTGGAATTGAATTTAAAATACCTTTGGATTGATTCAATATTTGTAAAAAAATTAAAAGCAACAAATTAGCAAATTAGTTGTAGTGAAATATTTGGATGAATGGATATTGTTATGTTTAAAATTGATAACTAATGTACATTTAGTATTGAGGATTGAATATGTTCATACTTGTTCAATAACACATTTTAATTCATGAGGTAGCATGATTTTAGTTTTTTTTTTTTTTTTTTTTTTTTTTTTTTTAAATTGAAGTCCTGGTACATTCGAAGACTCGAAAACTTTTCCGTTAAAAGTAATATTTTATATTGAAGTGGTTTTAATTTTTGTTTAAAGTAAAGTATTTTTTAATTTTTATTTTATTATATCTAATGGAATTTATTTCTATTTTTTTATTTAATTAATTTAATGTTTAAAATTAATTTAAATAATTGAATATATGACAGTTAATAAAGTAAGAACAAAATTATAGCGAATCAAATCCATTAAAATAAACATAAATGATGATCCCAATATAAATATTTATTTGTATGAATCAGTATTATATGATGGTATTCTTTGTTGTTTTCTAAGTCTTCGGTGTTTTCCATATTCGGTTCAATTAGAATGGTAAATTGTTGTTTAATATTATCATTATTTTGACCATTATCATCTTCATCATCCCCTTTATTATCATAGTGTTCTAAAGACATTGTAGATCGATAACAATCCATAAGTAATAAAGATATTATACATTTTTTACTTTGCTTTAATTTATATCGATAAAGATATCATATTTTTGATTATTTTTTATTATTATTGTTATTATTATCAAATATTCTGTTTTATTATTTTATTAGGTTTTACTTTTCTTTTTCTATGATAGAATATTGTATATATTGATCAAAGTTCTAATAAATCAATAACCAAACTTTCTTTGAATTGTTTTTACTAAATATCTCTTAGTGTTTTTTTTTTCCTTTATATGGCTTATACATATCTAACAATAGGTGAAGTTGAATTATAAGCATATAGTGATGTGATTGTAGATGTCTTGAATATACTGTGAGATGAACTTGAAAAGAACTTAGGTTAAGATTGAAAGATGGTGTGTATGTAGAAGGAACCTGATGTAGAGAAGGAACCTGATGTTGGTAAAATTTTAAAAATCCAACTTTTAAGAAAATACAAAAGTAAATTAATAATATTTGATAAATTAACCTGAAAAATGCTTGTATGTCCAACATCCATATTGGGAAGAGAAAGACTATATTAAATTGGGTCACTATAGATAGAAACACAACTTCTTCTTTCTTTTTTTTTCACAAAATCACCAAGATATAAAATGTTATACTATTTAATACTTTTTAGATTTTATCAAATTTTATAGTTACATGATAGGATTTTTCACATAAATCATACACACAAAATTTTGTATTAATATAAAATAATTTAACATCTTATTTACATAGACCATATTCACATGAGATATATAATTTGAATTTAAAATTAAACAAATTAATATTACTTTATAAATTCATATAATATATTTTTCAATATCGAAAGAGTAATTAATTGAAGGAAAGAGACAATCAATTATTGGAGTAAGGGAGGATAATGAATTACTATATGTTCCAGCATAATCTATGAGATGTTCTGATAATTCAAAATGTGTAAAAATGATTATTTAACACTAATAATAATAATAATAATAAAATTATGATTCTTCTTTTATTTCCATGAATTAATTTGTTCTCATATTTTAGAAGTGTGAAGATTTGAGTACCTCAAGTTTTGTTGCTAAGGACATCAAATCAAACATAACAATGATAATCATGAGAGGGAGATGTTACAGAATCTGCAATAGCCAAGTGGCCCAGCTGAGCCACTATTTCATCAAACGAACCTTCTATTCAACTGTGTATGAGTTTAGATAACGACTTACACATATTTAGCTTGCAATTTGCAAATTGCGACCCTTCATTGTTGTTCACCATTCAAAGCATTAAGCACTGATGGAACCTGAAGCATTAAAGTACCACAAATTCACGTAATTAGTGCATGAATGTTCTAACAGTGTCAAGGAACAGGAAACGAATGAACATGTCCCAGACGACAAGAAAAGCTTCCAATTATGCACCACTCAAATTGCCACAAAATCATCAGTTCGGTACCTTAGATTTTGTTTTCCACTCAGATTCATTTGAGTTATCAACTGCATGCGAAGACTTAGTTAGGTTTGGTTTCAGAGACAGAGAGTTGAATTTTGATATGCGATGCAATGAAAATGCAGAATGTGTGGGTCACTGTGTTCCCTTCCAATGGTGGAAAAAGACCTGAAAAGCTAACAACACTCAACATACCTTTCCTTTCACTTTTTATCCGACCAAAAATGTAAGAACGAATTATAACAAATTGGAAAAGCCATGCTCTAACCTCGGATATTTATTCTTCACCACATTTCATAGTTACACGTATCAGAACAATAATACAAATGGAAACAAAAGCACACACTTGTTGTTTTCAACATCTATCAAGTACATACCCTAATCTCGACAAAAGATTTCCTCAGAAGATAAAGGTGATGATATATAGCTATCTGGGACTGGATTGTTTCTCAAATATCTATAGGAATTTTCATAAACTATATTTCGATGCAAATATAATAAATAGAGAAATTTTAGAAAAGTAGAAGTCGTTTTTTTCATAGTATAGTTTTTGGAACTTGTAAGTAAAGATAGATAGCAACTGGTTCCAAACTATTTGATCATATTATGCAGTGGAAGTTTCTCAGAGATTTCTTGTGTGATGTGTTAAACTTTTTACTTTCTAAAAAGTATGATAAGTAGTTTACTTATTCTATGGTTCGAAAAGAATACATAATTAAAAATAATAAAAATGAAAACACAACCTCAATTGTTTTAGACTGACGTGTTGAAACATGTCACTGCACATAAAATTCTTAAATCAAAACTAATTTTAAGAGAAAAACATAATTAATTATTTTTGATAACTAATTTAAATATTAATTTATAAATTAAAATTTATTAATATCTAAAATAATTTCTATTATGTATAAAATATTATAATTGATTTGTAAATTAGATTCTAAATTAATCTTTTAATATTAACTAAAAAAGTTTTAAGTAGCAAAAAATAAATGTTTAAATTGGTCTCTAATCTAATTAAAATGGTTTTTATTTAAAAATATTCTTGTTATAATGTGTATATTAATTAACAGATAAAAATTTCTTTTACACCGGTTTTTATAAATACTCCAATTTGAAAATCATGTTTAATAATAAAACATTAAATTGATATGATAAATTTAAGTTTAAATTAAGTTATTAAATAAAAAATCATTAAATAAAGTTGTTAAGATCATGTTTAATAACGAAATATTAAATTAATATGATTAATTTAAGTTTAAACTAAGCTATTAAATAAAAGATTCTTACATGAATTTCTTAAGAGGAAGTAGAGAACAAAGAGTGGGAAAGTATCAGCTCTCTATTAAAAATATATAACCAATGTTTTTTTTTACCAAATAGCTAAAAAAATAAAAAATCAAGTGAATTCAAAAAATTAGCAATTAATGTTGTCTTAAGTTTAATGACAGTAGATAAAATGAATCATTTCTTAAAAAAAGTAAGGTATTTTACTAACCTTTAGAAATAGAATATAAACAGAGAAAAAAACGAAAGCTGTAAATCTTGTTCAGACATGGTTGTCTTCAAATACTTTCAACTTCTCATTAATTAGTATATTATAATAACTCACTTCAAACATAATTACTTTAATAAATAAAAAAATAGAAATTGACTGGGGTGTGGTTTCAGTCAACAAGGTAGTGGTATATAAGGAGTCGTGGTGCATTCAATAAGAGAATATAAGTAGGTATAATAATAATCATAATTTAATAGTTTAAACTTTATTAGATTGGATGAGTAGATATGCACAACGAAAATAAGACACTTAATTAGTACCCTTTTCACACTATAGTCATCATATTCTCTCCCTTGCGAATTAAGGTACCAAAGAATGACATTGAATATCTCAATATAATAATATTATGTGATTCATGCACGCTCCATGGAACGAGTGACGCTATGCTTATATATGCACATTGGTCACATAAAGTTCGAAACTTTAATCAATCGATGAACCTTCAAATATTATATAATTAACCTTATTTCTTTTCATTAATTAGGATTATGCTAACATGTGCTTTAAAAATCAACATGATAAATCTACTTCTTTTAAAGGTATGAGTGGAAGGTTGTACAATACGTAAAAGAGGTTAATTCTCTTAAAAGAATAACAGAATAATTGTCTTTTAATAAAAAGTTGTGAATCACTTCACCCCAAATTTTAGAATCAATCTTAATAATTTTTTATTTCTAAGGAAAATGAAAGAATTGAACAGAAGACACAAGGAATAAAAATATATTTTTATACTAGTTCAATTTTCTTTTATTATCTAGTTTTAATTAATTTTAGATCCAAGATTAATTTTTTTACTATTATTGAAAAAACACAAAATTATAATTCTACCATAATCAATATACAACATTTATCAAGAAATTAGGATGTGAAAATGGACTCCATTCATGTAACACTAACCAAAAAAATGCTTTATTAGTAATTAATGTTCATGATAAAAAATTGTTGATTATTACAGTGACAAATTTTGATACTAATTTACAAAGTAAAAATTTATTGATTATTAAAAAGAAAAAAAATATAATTTTTTGTTCAACTTTTAAAATATATATTTTAGAAACTTTGGTATTTCCGACAATTTAACTTTGCGTCACAAGTTCATGCAATTAATTAAAAATATATAATCCAACGCAGTTATGATGAATCACTGAAGAAAACAATATCATCACTATTTGATTCATGCATGAATGTTACATATATGGAAAAACGAAACTTTCTCCAAATATAAAGTGGGCAAATTTATTCCAATCATATGTATAACTGCAATATTGCACCGATCATTTCAGTCACCCTAGCTACCTTACACAGTTAGCCCTTTAGGACAACCTAAACGTGAAAATACCCTAAGCACCCTCCACAACATTAGAAAAACAAACCTAATTAGGAAAAAAAATATATAAAATATTTTCAGACTCAGACAATATCATAGTTCATAGTTGTTGAAACGATAGATGTTCATGCAAACCCTTGTCGAATATTCAAGTGGCTTGAACAAGAGGTGATGCAAGAGGTGAATGAGGAGACATGGCACTCTCATCAAACATCCTCGAAGAAAAACTGAGTCTAAGATTCAGTTGCCAACGTTTGATTCCCACTGGTTTCTTTGTTTCTTTCCCCACCAGTTCACGAATCCTGTTGAGTGCAATATCCACTGTTTCATCATCCATGTTGGCAAAGCAAACCCTAAACCAACCAGGCTCAGAACAGTTGAAAGAAGACCCTGGTGACACATTCAGCTTCACCTCGTGAATGATCACACGCCATAGCTTCAACTCAGCTTCAAAAGTTGGTTCCTCCAACAAACTCTTCAAGTTCATCCAGAAGAAAAGTCCTGCACTGCTTGGAAACCGAGCGATGTTAACCTCTTCAAGCCCCTTCATGAACTTCTCGTGCCTTTCTTCCAACCTCCTTGAATTCTCCGAAAGAAACCTCGTCACAAACTTTTCATCGGAAAGCATCGAAGCCAGCATGTGTTGAGTTTGCGACGAGACTAAGCCGAAGCTAGACATTTTCCTTGCACACGACACCACTTCATCGTTGAATGAATAAACTATGCCAACTCTGAAACCAGGGAACCCCATGTCTTTGGATAAACTATAAATGACATGAACTAGTTCGCGTTTGCAGTGTTCCATTTCTTGGATCACTTCAGCCACGCTTACGTAACTGGGGGAACTACTGAACACAGTTGCAGCGTAGATTTCATCACAGACTAAGTGAATGTTTTTCTCGTTGATGAAGTTCACTAGGCTCTTCAACGTGTCCTTGTCCAAGGTTGTTCCTAAAGGGTTAGAGGGGTTTGTTATGATCAACCCCTTAACGTTGATGTTGTCCTCTTTGGCTTTTTTGTATGCTTCTTCAAGAGCTTCTCTTGTTATCTTGAAGTTGTTGGAGCTATGACAGTGAACAGGAATTAACTGCACCTGGGTTCTCCAACACAAGTCACGAACGAATCTGTAGTAAAATATGAAGATATATCAATCTTTATCACTCTGTTAAAAGCATACATGTCATTCTTTGTGTTTTGTGTTGTGTAAGTATACACTTACGTAATCATATATATGATCACATTTTGCCATTGATGAGAAGTTGTTAATTAATTTTTCCACCTCTTAATCACATCACGTTATTATAATAACATGCGTGTAATCACCCTATCAGGTTTAATTCTCCTTTGACCAATTCAGCCACAGTGAATATATTATGTATTGTGGTCCACGCATTAAGTGGGTAGCTGGAAAGAGTTACAAGAGTCTTGAATAAAGTTTTAAAAAGTTATTTTCAGTAAAAAGCGCATAATCTCTAAAGCAAATTAATTGGAAATTTAAATATATCAATGCAGAAATCAGTTAAAAGAAGAACATAGTTGGGTTTAGGGCAAAAGACATTCCTTGAAAAAAAAAAGAAGATTTTCTTTTGATATTTTGAAGAAATTTTGACCTACGGAATTAAATTTCTGAAAAATTTATAGAGCTGCATGTGTGTGTAATTATTGTATTGTGCTGACGTTTGTGTTTGAATATGAGTCACCCTAAATGTTCATAGTTTCCATGTTCCATTTTCTAAAGGTCAACGTATAGTTATAATCCACTTAGCTTGCATCACGAAGTGTCTAATTTGGACTTAACATATATGTGAACGAAAAACCACACGCGTGTTGACTAACCTCAACCGTCGCACGCTTAATAGTTTGAACATAATTTCTCTGATCTTTCTTTTCCAAATTATCACAAAAATGCAACAAAGACCAGAAGAGAAATTCATACCATAAGAGGATATATATTTCGTAATAAAAAGATAGAAAAAATAATTATAATTTAATGATCCGCATATAAGTTATAAATAATTGCAAGTCAATTTTTTTGTTTTACAAGTTATTAAACCCAAATATTGTTTTTAACAGTATAGAATAATATATTAGAAACATTTGTAACATTAAAAATAAAATTAATCAGTTTAACTTAAAGAAAAAACCTTAATTAATATCACAAAAAAATTAAGATCATGTCACTCTTTGTGTTGTTGTTCTTCACATCTTTTATAAAGTTTATTTTGCTTATAAAATTAAAACTGACTCAACTATTTCATCTATTAGTGATACATTTTTTTGATTGATACAACCCAAGCTTCACCTTATTTGGTATCCGCAACAAAAACCCTTGAATGCCACGTTTTCTTAGATACTTCAGATAACGTAATCTGCCAAAATATTAGGCTACTTCTACAGTATTCCAGACTTAAACCAGTAAGCAGATATACATAAAATGCTCAGCAGAAACAAAAATATCACTCTGATGAATATTATATTGAGAAAAGCCGTTGAAACTAAAGTAAGTAGAATGTGAAGACATTGAATTTTGCCTTAAATAAAAAGAAGAGGTGTTATTATTATTATTATAAGGCTTTATGAATGTTTGGTTTTGTTTTTTCACTTTAAAAGTTTGATAGTGAGTAGCACAGAGACATTCATTGAATGAACACATATTTTAAGGAAGAGAAGGTACATACCCTGGATAAAATGGGGTAGGAATCATAAAGGCATCTCCAGGATCAGCCAAGCAGAACATGATTTGCTCGTTGGCCCCTGTTGCTCCTCCACTCATCAATATACGGTCTGGATCAAACCTGACCCTACCTCCTCTCACTTTTGAGATCCAATTCGCAATAGCCTGAAAAACCAGAAAAAAAAATTGCACCTTTCTTATGAGTTTAAGAGCCTATAAGGTGAAATAGTCGCTAGACAGAAGGAACGAGAGGGTAAGATCATGAGTTCCAACTCCTCAGTAATAATTTGGAGAAGTAAGATCAATTTAGAAAGAAGGATAGAAGAAGTCGTGGGTTGACCTCCGTGTTAATCAGAAATTGTTGATTCTATGATAGTTAAAATCGAGATTATAAATACGGATAATAGATTTTATATTTTATATATTAGGGTAGAAATTTAATAAAATGAAACTTTACGTGAGAAAATATTGATTTCGTATATTATGTCTGCCTTTCAATTAATTTCCTGACTTACATTTCTGAACTCCTGCAACCCATGATAGTCCTGAAAGTTGGCAATGTTTCTGAACTGATGCACTCCCTCAGGAGTGCAAATGGAAGCTTCGGGATTATTCAGAATCCACTCTTCAACCAGATCAAAGCATAGCTGGAAAAGATAAAAACCAGCAAGAAAATGAACACCACTGATCATAATAAAGAAAACACAATTGCATTTTTCATGGTGGGTCTATGGAGAATCACACGTACTTGATTTTCTGCAAGACCCATCTGAATAACTCCTTGAGGATTTTCTGTAGGGTGAAATGGGTTTCTCTCATATGCTTTCCACCCATCAAAGTATGGAGAATTCTCTCCATGTTTGTCATTGGTGGCAATTTTGGATAGAAGGTGTTGTTGGCTCATTCTCTGAGAGTCCATGTTAATGTTAATTTGTGCAGAAGGTGTTTGATAAAACTCTAGTTTGAGTTGCAAGGTTTTGGAATTTGGATCGTGCTAGCTAGGTTAGCGAACAAGTTCCGGTGAAGAAATGGTGTGAGTTTGGGGTATTTATAGTAAATGTGGGGTAGGAACAGTGGTAGATGAGGAAGAAAACTCTGTTTAGAACTTCATGATTGAACGCTGAAAAAAATAAATAAAGATAATAATGGATTATGTTGGTAGAATTTCAATTGCTTGTTTCTCTTCTCATTTCTCGTTTCATAAACACGTGTGGAAAGACCAAAGACCACAATGCCAAATAGAATAATTGTATTCTCAACCCATTTCTTTTTAATTTAAGTGAGTTTGTGTAAACTTAAACTCAATTTAATAAAACTAATTTTCGTAAAATGAAAATTGTATTCTATTTATGATCATTATCAAACGTAAAATTAGATATTTACGAGTCATCTAATAAAAATATAATAAAGATGATACAATAGTTAATTTTTTTTATTAAAATAGATATTGAATAACTCCATTACTAACTTACTAAATAAATTTATATTTAATTATCAAAATCATAAAAATACTTTTAAAACGAAAATTACACCTCACTTGAAATCTCCTATAAATATTATTAAGTAATTTTCATAAAAGTACGTATGTTACTTTATGTTTGGTTAAAAAAATACGTTTTTAATTAAAAGTATCTCTTTTATTTTTTAAAATAGCTCCCATTCCATTTTTCTTTACCGTACTTCTTTTTAATTAAGCAAATATTTAAAAACAAACATAATAAATGTTTTTCTCTGTTAGAAATATTAAAAATACATTCCTAAAAATTCTTATATTTCATATTTTTTTTTGTTGTAAATTTGCAGGAAAATACTTTGTTCCGTTTATATTTTTTAAGAATCTTAATTAATAGGTAATTTTTTCATAAATAATTATTTTTTATAAAATTATAAAATTCGTAAGTATTTTGTATAAAATTTGTTGTAAAAAATATTTTATGCAAAATATTTTGCAAAAAAATTGGCAGTTGCTGTAAATTTTTTTTTTCATGAAAATATTTATAAATATTTTCTAAAAAAAATTAAAACAAAAAGAAATATGAATTTTTTTTAATAATAATAAAAATACTCAAAGAAACTCACTCTTTATGTTGCTTATATTTTCTTATTTATCTGTTTATGTTTCTTTATGTCACTTTCTCCGTTCTTCATTTTCTTGCATTTTATGTCTCTCCACTTGACACCAATATTACGTCGTTCTAAAGAAAATTGTTACAAATAGAAGAATAAACTAAGATTGATCTAATGCTGGACGGTTTGGATAGTATGCATAAAGTCTTAAATCCAAACTTTGTATTAACATATAGTTAATCTAAATGACAAATACTTTAATAAAATCATATAAAATACACCGTAAATGAGATACAAGTTAATTAACTCTAAAGAAAAATATATTTAACAATTAGCACAAATATTCCATTAGCTCACTTCTATTATAAAAGAAATCATAATTAATGAAATCTAAACATTAAGAACTTTTTAACTAAATTATAATTGGCTAGCTTATTAGAACAAATATTCCATTCAAGAAAAATATGAGAGCAGGAAAATAAAAATAAAAACGATGTGATCCCCTTGCATTTTCTCCATTTAGCTTGCAGATTCTAAGTAACAAGACTATATCTAGAACTTGTACTGCAAGCACCAATTCACACTGAAGCCATTGTTTCTTTCAACCGGTGAGCACATGTTTGATGTCTATCACAATTGTAACAACATAAGCAAGAAAAGAAGTTTCAATGCCAAAATCAATTGTGAAGTTACTCGGAAAGTTACCTCTATTATTCTGAAAAATCCCATCACCCATGGTTCTCACTATAACCAGATATTGCATTTAACATATGAAAATCTGATGAGAAATTAAGGGACTATTCTGATATTCAATTTGGGAAAGGACATTGCACCTTAAAAAGACGAGGAGGTGAGTGATAAATCACGAGATTGATCATCACATGTTACCTTGTTAAGATTAATATTAAGATCATATAATTCAGAATTCACGCAATTTTCACAAAGAAAAAACTCAATATCTTTTATCAAAATTCATATATTTTTATATATTATATAGTGCATCCTTTTTATGAAATGAATTAACCAAACTCCTGAGAATTTCACATTAATTCTATTTAACTGATATTTAATATTCACTAATTTTACATTTAATCTTTATTATATCAATCATTATGTACTATATTAAATTAAAAATAAAAATTAAAAATAAAATTCAAAAAGACTTACGAAGATCATATCAAAATGTTTAACTATTTTTAAGACAACTATATTTTAAGTGTTTTATAAGGTTCCATTTCTTTTCTGCCCTAAAGTTAGTGGGCTGCCCTACAGGATTGGGCCTAAAGGCCGGCCCATAGGATAAAAGCTTTCGAGTTGCCCTAATCCCACACTCACTTCCACTCTTGCAGAACTCAGCAGCCGTCGCCCTTTCCGCACTAGAGCTCTGCTAGGGTTTAATCCTAACCCTGAACCAGTGAACTCAGTTGCGTTCCTAGTCTCATGTAAGTACTCTACACCTCAGGTCTTGCCTTTCTTCCACCTTTATGTTGTACTTCCAGTAGGGGTTCGTCGTAGGCTTACGTATGTTCTCCCGCATCTGTTCCACAGCTCAGCAATCTGCCGTTGGAGCTTCGCGTTCCGCTGTTGGAGACGCACCCCGCTCTTAGCCCTTTTCCAGGTACGGGAAGTTAGGGTTTCGAGTTTGAGTTGTTCTTAATCTGTTTTTGGGTTGCCTTTGATCTGTTTGAGCATACTGGATGTTTGTATGGATAAATCGTTGTTTGTGGTGCGTGGGGTATCTTGTATGATGAAGAGGCGTTGGAAATCATATATGTTGCAGGTGAATCCAGGACGAGACCTGGTAGTTTCGCTCAGGCGAGTCGAACTCGCCTAAGCGAGTTTGGCGGAGGCTCACCCAGGCCTTTCTCGCCTAAGGTCGCCCAAGCGACCAGCTCTTTTATTTTTGAGCGAGCAGACAACTCGCCCAGGCGAGAGGGGTCTCGCCTAAGCGAGATCCCGCGTTGTTCATGCTCCTGTTTGGTGCCCTCGCCTAGGCGGAGGGGGAACTCGCCTGAGCCAGACTGTCTCGCCTGAGCGAAACCCTCTAGCCTAAGCGAGGTGCTGGGCGAGACAGTGTAATGTGGGATGTTTTTCTTGGTTTTGTATGGATGATGTTGGCTTGGTTTTGAGTATCTGTGCTAAAGGCTTGGTATGTGTGAGTATGATAGAGTAATGCAAGTTGCGAAATTATGTATAAAGGGTTGACATGAGTTTGGCATGAGATTGTATTGAAAGGGTTGGTATGAAAGAGGCATGATAACGATATGAATTGGAAGTCCTTGGTACATGAATGGTTCATGACGAGATGAAATGTGTTGAGCCTGGAACATGAAAGGCGTTGGCTTAAAGGTCGGTACAATTAACATATACATGCGTAGTGAATATCATCTTGGTTGTGCGGTTGTGTCCTGTATGTGTCAATGCATAAGTCCTTGGGGTCTCTAGGTGAGACTTTCGGGGTTGCGCTTCAGTGGTCGGGACGTAATCCCATGACCCCTGTTAGTGGGTGTCCATGGTGGTGCCCCATCTGTATAACTAAGTAAGGATTCAAGGTAGGGACTGTATCCTGACACTCTAAGGGGCCAGTTAGTCTCACTTAGAGCGGACTGACTCCTGTGGTGAGAGTAGCAGGAGTCCTGAAATTCATTAAGGGCTAACCTTGTGGTGAGGGAGATTTGATTCATCATAACACTTGTAACACATAGCTCGGGGGTGAGCAGCTCAGGGTTGAGCAGAGGTATCCACCACAAGTGCAAGCATCCGCTGAATCCGACTAAGTTATACGTATCCGGATGAGTCGAGTCGAGTCGTAGTGTATTGAATGAGGAGTCATAACATGTTTGGTTGTTATATGGAATTGAGATGATGAAAATATATTTGACTGTATGATGAATTTGTTGTTGGCTCTAGCTTACCCGTTTTGTTGCATGGTTGTGTTGTATGTGGCTGTTCTTCCTTGCGATGATCATCAACTTGGTTGATGGGAGCAAATGGGCAAGGTTCTCGTGGTCAACAAGGGAATGGCGATTCCGCTGCTTAGCCATCTGGGATGGATCTTATACTTCTTTCCGTCATGTTTTCTTTAGGGCTATGGCCCCTGTATTCGAGGCTATTAGATTGTAAACTTTTGGTTAAACAGTTATTCTGCTTTTGTTGGCATCGTGGTGTGCCTAGTGTTGTAGGGGTGATGTTGCGAACCCCAAGACTGCGTTGTTATGCTCTCTTATGTGTGGCGTTCCTTTAATTGCGTTTATAAATTAAATGGGACGTTATAATTTTGTTTTTATTAAATTATTTCATAGATTAAGTATGTTTTTTATCTTCGAATTCAAAAATCATATTTCTAGATTAACAAACATATTTTTCATGTCACAAAATCAAATTTAACAATATATTATAATAAAACCTATATGTATCATTTTTTTTAAGAAGGATTTTTTATTTTTTGTAACCATTATAATGTGTAGAAACAAAATAAGTATATGGTTTAATGTAAGGACAAAAAAACATAATTATAACTTTTTTTTATTATATTATGTATTCTAAATTTTAATATTTTTCGATTGAGTTCCTCTTATTTAGTTTTGTTGTTATGTTGTTACGTTATCTATCTTACTTATTTCATAAGATTTAGTAATTAATATAAATTGATATGCTCAATGTAAGTGGACAAGTAGTTTTGATTACTTACATCGAAAATATGTGTTGTATAATAACAGATATTATGTTTTCTTATAATTTTTATATCATCACCTATATGGATCAAAAAATTGACGTTGTCACTATTATTTATATTATTTATGTAAATGATGATGAGAGTATCTTTTCTAACGCATCTCCTTTAGTAGTATATTAAAATTTAGATTACACCAATTAATTGTCTAGGATTCGAAGTAAATTAATAAAATAATGAAGGTTAAATTATCCATTTGATCCCAACATATGTAAATTTGAATTTGGTCTCTCAATTTTTAAAAGTGTTAACTAGGTCACTAATTTTGATTTGTTTCACTAAAGCCCATTCTGTTAAAATGACCCACTTCACTGTTCAGTCCTGTCTAACATCTCCATGTCAATGTACTTTTAACGTCGTTTCTGCCATTGTAACGAAATGGACTTCATTGAAACAAATTATCAAAATTAGAGACCTAGTTAACACTTTTAAAAATTGAGGGACCAAATTCAAATTTAAATACAAAAATTGGGACCAAATAAATAATTTAACCAATAATGAAATACATAACTACACCACATTAAAAAAAGTATATATACTAATTTTTTTCCACCGATTAATAATCATGCATATGTATGGTCTATTTTGCGATGCAAATAAACAAAATATATTAATAAAAATAATAAATAATAATTTCCAATATATTTACTATTTTTAAAAATATTTATTCTATTTTGTTCTCTACTTCTTTCTAAACTATCATTTAATATAATATATACGGTTCTAATACCATAAAAACAAACATTAATCGGTCCATAAACACGAATTTAAAATTATAGTTCTTAATAAAAAATAATAAAAATCACGTGTCATTTTATATTTATATTATTACAAATATTACTCAAAATCTCATATTTTTCATATATAGAAATAAATAAGTAAGATGACAAGTTAAAATAATTATTTTATTAAATAGTAAAAAAATTAATATAACATTCAATTAAAAAATATAAATTTTTTGAGTAATTAATAGATAATTTTCTTTAATTAAAACTTAATTAAAAATATCTAATAAAATTAGAAAGTTGATTAAATCTGTTTTAGAATTAAAATATGAAAATCAACTATGTATTGATCTTAGTGCTCTTAAATCATGGTTAGCAAATTTACTCTTTCTAGAAGAAATGACATGAATGACATGATGACACAAATAGAATAATTCAAGAGTTTGGAAGGTCAAAACAAATTTAAAAAATAACTTTTTTTTTAGTTTGTTTTGATGCAAAATTATTTATTAAATTTTTATAATTAACTTCATTTAATATTTAATTGACAGTGAAATTATTACCATTATTTTATAATATGTATGCATTTGAAAAAAAAAATTATATAATTAAGAATGTCAATTGGTTTACCATTTTCCAAATCTATAATTTCGCTTAAGTTACTAACCTTGTTAATGGTGTTAATATTTTTTGTTTAAAAGAGGCGTAATTGAAGCATTTTTTAAAAGCTAGGATGCAATTGACATTTTTTTTAAAGTGGGTACCAAATCGACGCATCTCTACCAAAGTCAGTACCATTCGAGTAATTAAATCTAAATATTTTTTTCCTTAAACTTCAATTATCTTTTTACAGAAAATCCAACTTGAATTATGCTCCAATTAATCTATTATCCACTAAAAGATTAAATCCTAATCTAATTAATAGTTTTGTAGAAAAATTCTAGTTCCATTGTCAAGATATATGTAAAAAAAAAAACTTTTGGAACTCGTAGATCGAAATGTACCAAAAAATAAAATTAGATAAAAGAAACGTATTTCTATTTCTAATACAAATCTAAAACAGAATAAAAACAATAACAATACAAATAGAAAAAAAAAATATTAGTCATAAATGATGATAAACAAATTGGTACACACGGATAATATGAAATTGAAAGAATGTAATCTTTCAAAACCATAAAACAAGGATTTTTAGAAAAGAAAAAAGTAAAGAGAAGCAAAAAAAATCACATCAAGATAAAAGGATAAAAGAATAAAATAGAACCCAAAGTCATTATAAGAAAATAAAGATAAATAATCATTGTATTTTCATAAAAAAAATTGTAATTTACTAAATAATAGTGTTAATTTATTAATTATCATTTTTAATATCAATAAAAAATAATAATTTTAATTAAATTTTATTCTTAAACATGAACTTATAATTAATTTAATTGACATATATCATTAATAAAATATTTTTGAGACTTTTTTTCTTAAATATAATTTTGTAATTTTACTTTAATAAAGATATATTAGTTAAAAAAAATTGAGTCTTGTTTTCTTAAACATAATTTTATCATTAATTTAATATAAATTTATTAATAGTAAAAAAAAATTAGAGACCTTCTTGTACGGGAGACCTAAAGTTAGTGTTACACTTATGTTACCCTTGAGCCGATCCTTGCATTAAAAAAATAAAGCATTGTCAAGATCAATGAAGTATCCATCTTTCAAAAAAATCTATAAATAAACGATATTCTAATTTGGTGTTTTATTCAATTAATTTTTTAAAATTTATAACTTTTAAACTGAAATAAGTATTTTTAATAAAAAATTATCTATAAATTAAATAAATATTTATAATAAAATTTTAAAAAATATTGATATTATTTTAAAAATTAAATAAAGTGAATAATGTGATTAACAATCGGGCCACGACTGGTTTTAACCAAGTAATAAATGTAAGCATGTTTTCCATATTAAAATATCAATGAATAACTGATAATGAGGTCAATTCGATTCAAAAAATAACTAAGTTTCTCTTATAAAATTCAAGCCAAGTGGATTCACAAACACATATCACTTGAATTAAATATGATCTTGTCTTATTATACAAATTGCAGTTTGGGAGGGAATTTATGTAGAGTCTGTTCACTAAAATTGCAAAATTCTAATATGATGATCAAAATACTTCATATAAATTTAATTTGAAAATAAAATAAAATTAAAATTTATACAACTAACCGATTCAATTAAAAAATTTAATTAAATAATTATATTGAACACATTTACGAAGAACTAAAAAATCATTTAATTTTAATTCACAACTAATTTTCAAATTAAAATCTCAATCAAAATCTTAAAAAAAAAAAGAACGACCTCAATTTTGGATTTACCTCATGTTGCAAATATGAATCGATTAAGAAAACTAGGCTTCCATTGATGAATAACTATTTAAAATGAAAAAAATAAAATCAAGAACGTGTAAGAGAGAAAGAGATATACATTAGATAAGTTTTTTTCATATACAAATTTGACGAGTCTATTAATACACATTAGACGAATATGTCAATTCGAGATGAATCTTACAATATATATTAGATGAGTCTATTCATACACTAATTAGACGAGTTTAATAATACATATTAGATGAGTCTATCCATGTCCTAATTAAACAAGTATTTTGTGCATACAACATAAAACAAGTCATTTCATACATTAATTAGACGAGTGTAAAAACATATATTAGGTAAGTTTGTCCATTCACTGATTAAATGAGTTTTGCAACACACATTCGATGAGCTTGTCCATACATTAATTAAATAAATTTAACAATATACATAAGACTGTTATTTATACACAGATTATACCGATCTATTAATGTACATAGTAGACAACTCTCTTTATTCTCTATCCATTCATACGTAGGGTTTAAAATTAATTTCCTATAATAATGTTTGCTATCATGAGTGTAGTTGAGTCATGGCAAAAAGTACTTCTGTGCCAGAAGAAAAAAAAATGATCGGGAACCAAACTATGGGCAACCTTTGTATAAAAACCGTTAGATCTTGACTTTGTTTATCGTTGTTAATTGGTCAACGATCAAATTAATGGATATCCCAAATAACTATTTGTCAAGTTAACGAGTAAATTTATTAGTTCAATATATTAAAAGATAAGTTGACTAATGCTATTAATTTTTAGGCTTAAATACCTTTTTGGTCCTCATTTTCGTAGTGTTTGTTGCGGATGGTTCTCATTTTCACAGAATGTTTAAAATGGTTCTCATTTTTACAGAATGTTTAGAATGATCCTCATTTTCGCAATTTGTTTTATTTGGTCATTTTCTGTAACGTCGTTTAAATCATTAACAGAACATTGTACAGGTGGCACAGTTTGTATTAGGATGTGTTACGTGTGCTGTACAGGTGGCTAATTAACGTTAATTTTTCAATTTAGGGGAAATTTTGCAATTAGGGAAGTTTCTTTATCTTCGTCTTTCTTGAGTTCAGATTTGCAGAGGAAGCAGCTAATACTTGTCATTTCATCATTGAATTGCAGTTGCACTCTTCATTTCAATTTTCTAGTTAATCATCATCAACGAGGTAAGTGGGTTCAGGGTTTTCTGGGTTGTATTTGCTCGTGGGTTAGGGTTTTCGTAATTCTATTTTTGGGTTTGTTTGTCTTTCGACTATTGTGATGTTCTGCATGGTTTCTAAATTACTTCCATGATTTTGTGTAGTTTGTGTCTGTAGGTGGGATTCAGTGGGGTATTATTTTAGTTGGTTTGTTTGTCGGTTGTCGATGTTGGTACCGTAACATACCTGTATAATGGGATTGCAAGAAGAAAAAGATTGCAGCAATACCAATTGGAAATGAAGGAACAAGATTGCCAAAACTCACCAATTGCCCAAACATTCTCTACCAAAATCCTAGCTCACTTATTTATCCCCAAATATCTAATTAAGCCACATGTACAGTACACGTAATACACCCTAATACAAATCGTGCCACATGTACAATGCTTCTTTAATGATTTAAACGGCGTTACAGAAAAGGACCAAATAAAACACGAATTGCGAAAATGAGGATCATTCTAAACATTCGGTAAAAATGAGGACCATTTTAAACATTATGTGAAAATGAGGACCATTCGCAACAAACACTACGAAAATGAGGACCAAAAACGTATTTAAGCCTAATATTTAGAATCCAAATTAATATTTTAAAATATCAATTACCAAATTAATCGTAAAACAGTTATATCAATTTTGAAGATTAAAATGATATGTATGCAGTTTTCGGTATGTACACTATTTTTCACTTTGGATTTATTTTAAATCTAGCACAAATAATGTTGTGAGCAGTAAAAAGGAATAATATCTCAATTGTCGGTGAATCCTTTAACCCAATTTATTAAGTCAACTAGTGAACCTTAATGAAAACCAATTACCCAAATAAATTAACATTTGGTAATTATTCCTTTCTGACTTACTTTTTGGTTGGACGGTTCAGTTATTTATTGACTTGATGAACTCTGAGTTTTTCTGGTCACATGCATAGAATTAATTACTCTAAGCAATATTTCAATTTAAATAGTAATGTGTATATATACTAAGTTTGAATATAAATATATTATTTGAGACATATATTAATTCATACGTTCTTTCTTTTTTTCCTCTGCGTTAGGCAGACATGTTCCAAAGTGCGAAAGTTATAACCACAACTGGAATGTAATTGTTTTCAGTCTTGTTTAGTCTAAGTGGACAATAAGGTACTCCAATTATGTACCTCTTTTAGTGAAAATTTGAGCATTGGTTCGCTACATGTTTCAATAATTATCATACCAATAAAAAAATTGTATATAAAGAATAATAATATGACTCTCATCTTACACGTTAATTGTGGGAACTAAATTCAAATCAAAATTATTAATAACATTATAGAGTATATCATGTGTTGATATTATGCATTAAATCTAATAATGTTAGTGTGAAGAGTGACTTTTAGGGGTTTGAATTAGGTACGAGTCTAAATTACAATATCTGATCCTTGTTAATTAATTTTTTATGTGCATGTTGTGTTGGCTCCTCGATAACACAAATTTTATTTATGATTAATTTTTGTTAAAAAGTTAGATAATCATTTTTAGTGAAATCTTTTATCTCAATTATTTGTTTTAAATAGAATATAACATTTTTTTAATAAGCACGCTTATCTCTCTTTTTATGACATCATATTTTCTATAAATATATCATTTTTTCATTTCTTCTCTTTAGGTAGAGAGAGACTTTAAGTGTCTGTAAATATTTTCTCTTAATAATCTGAAGTATGATACTCAAATATGAAATATTTATATAATTAACAAGATCAAGTTTAATATCAGTTATATTATTAATTGCTCATATATATGAATTGTGTTTAGAGATGTTAACACAGCGTGTATGATACGAATATTCACAAATAAAAATATTATAATATGTGTACACATTCTGTTAACATGTTTGTATAAAAAATATTCGTATTGTTATTTGTGAATATTTATTTACAATAATCTGTTGTAGATTTTTTTTAGTTAGGGATATTTTCTTCTTTTATATGAATAATTTCAAAGGAAGACAAACACTGACTAGAAAATTTTTCTGAGAAAAAGATATTTATTTGGCCGGCACTCGACTGTGAAAATAGTAAATTGGAGTATCGTGATGGCAAAGACAGAAGCATGTTAGGTACTGTTTCAGAAGAAATAGAAAGTTTGAAAAGGTGGAACCCTAGGGCTCATGGCCGGCAACACCGTGTAAAGTTTTGGCCCCACATTCCCTTTTTTCTGGTAGGAATTTAAGAAAACTTTGCCACGTATACCAAAGAATGACTATGAAACATCTTCCAAGTTTCCTGGGAAAGTGTTCAAACATTTTGTGGTCGTGGAACACATTGGAATATACACATGTAACTCGTACCAGAGAATTACTTCTTGAATCAAACTTTGAGTGCATTCGTCTTACCGCAAGTAATGGTGGTGCAGGATTCTTACGCGTTGATGATCTCTCTTTTGAAAATACAAGGCATGAGATACATGAGTTTTGCACCAATCGCCAAGGATTATAATCACCACGACACTGTTTGGTGTTCATCTCCAACACCACCTCAGCACCCTTTAATTTCTAACTCAAAATTTATTATCTTGTGCGAACTGCTTAAATCTTAGTTCTTTGCATCATTACTACATACATACACACTCACGTCACGCCCCTGCAAAAGGAGAATAAGTTTTATTTTTTTATGCACAAAACAAGTTTTACTTGCTCCACTTGTTAGTGGTGTAATATAAAACTGCTGTTCGTCTCGTATTATTATTATTATTATTATATTCGGGTTTTTTTAATATTAAATCTTAAACACAAATCATCGGCATAAGCGAAGTTTCTACGTTATAAGAAAGTATAATTCGTCATCTTTTTACATTTATACTTTCCTGATAAAAAATAAAATAAAATTAGTCACCTTGAACGCAGACAGTTTTATGTCCTAATTATGAAAAAGATAAAGCACATATGTTTTCTCCCTTTAAAATTTATAAATGAGTTTATGCTAACACATAAATTCATGCTAATTTATTACTACAAATTTTTACATCTTAGTTATATTAATACTTCAAAATTCATCGATCATATGTCATGAAATGAAATTTAATTAAAATATAAAGAAGGAAAACAAAATATATTAAAAAATCACACTAAACTCATAATAAGAAAAATTTTGCTTCACAATATATAAATAAACTATACCAATTATGGAAAAAATCTTAAAGAATACATGAATTTAAAACATTAAATATATATATATATATATATATATATATATATATATATATATATATATATATATTATATAAATATATTCTGGCACGTATCTCCTCGAAGAAAAACACACTGAGTGTCTTCTAATTTCATATTATTTTTCACATAAAGAGTTCACCTTGTTAATATATAGATTTTGTTCAAGTGTTATTTTCAAGTTATGTACAATGTGATGTCTGCCTTCAGTTATTTTGATTTTTAACTTAACGGTTCATTCGTGTCACCTTTTGTTCACTCGAATGCAATTTATTTCTCTTACATATATTTCATCATTAGCTCATGAGAACATATCACCATTGAGGACAAAAAAAAATTATATCCGATTATCAGCATATAATAGAAGGTTATAAATGACTAAAGCAAATTACACTATCAATACATTAATCAAGAAAATAGATTTTGAGAATTGTTACTCTAAGACATTAATCATGTCCATGGGCTCACATTTCTCATATACAAAACACTAATAAAAATAAAATATATTCTTAAATATGGTATTATTACGCATTATTCATATAAATCATAAATCATACTATGTGGATAGAAGAGTCTAAATTTTTTAATGATACTTTATTCATGGGTAAAGATATATTTGTTTTTTCTTTTTAAATAGAAAACACAAAGTGAAAAAAAAAATCAGTGACTTACATGAGTAATGTATTTTATAAGATTTAATATAACATTTATTCGAATAACTTTTATATGAAAATATCCGTTATGTATATATAGTATTAAACTTTTTTTTTTCAGTTTTAACTCTCGTCATGTTGTATTCCTTATTTTATTTCTCAAATCTCTTTGCCATACTTTCTTTATTTTTATTTGAAGTTCACATTGACCTCCTGAATAATATTTTTTCCAAAATATATTTATTGAAAATCAACTAAGCATGTTTCTTATGCTCGTTGAAATTCAAATGCATTAATTAAGTCAACGACCACCATATTACTATACTTTCTAACTATAGTTTCCCAGTTCATATTTGGTAGTATAAGTTTTAAATTTGCTCTACTCTTTCTAATGGTAAATGCATGTTTCTTTACAATAAAGAAAAGCAAGGACCCCCTTCAAACAGGAAAATTAACAAGAGTAAGGAATTAATTATTTAAAAAATATAGAAGCGTCACAAACCACACTTTTTCAAACATATACTATATTATTAACTGAAATTTATTAAAATAACAAATTTTAGAAAATCAAATTTATTTTTTTAAGAAATTTATCTCTTTATTTGAAAATTTTAATAATTTTTAACTAATAATAAAGCCTAAATTTGAAATAATATGTTAAAAAGTTGTGTGGCTAATTCAACTCAAATGCTTTAAAATCATAGGTTATAACTGAAATTATTATGTGATCATAGCTGCTTCGAAAATCATATTTCTTGAATAATTTCAATAGATTATTCTCTCTTCGGATATCCTGACAACTCAAACAACTCATATTATTCTAAACAAAAGGGCTTTTGACGTATAAATGTATGTTAACAAGTTGAGATGAGCCATTCAATTACCACACAAACATGTATTAAAATTACTTCGAGAATAAATTTTTAAAAACTATTCACTATTTTTTATGTTATTTTTAAAATGTAACAAATAAAAGTGAGTTATTTGTGTAAGCCTATATAGATTAAAAGAAAATAAATAATAAGCAGGAGAAATATGTATTTTATAAAATTATTCTTGAAATAAATTGATTATTTTCAATTTTGTATATTATCCTTTTTATTTTTAATTTTAATTCTAAAATAAATAAATAAAATATATTTTTTAAATCTTGATAATGTTTAAAGGTATCCTATTGATATTATATAATAAATATTAGTAACCTGTATTTATCATTTAAATTTTTGTTCAATATAATAAACGTTGCAATATCAACATTAAAACAGTTGTAAATTTAGAAAAAGAAAACAAAAATAAATTTTCACATGGATAAAATCAGACTTTAACTTTTTATCTATGTATATTATATCTTTTTATAATAAATATATTTATACCTATATATAGGAGTTTTATTTTTGTGGCTACTATTTTTTTTTACTTTTATCTTTCATATTATGTTTTATTAAAAGTTAAATAATTTTTTAAATTTAACTATTTTTCTAAATTTAACTATTTTTCTAAAATAAACAAATTTTATTTATAATAAAATTATAAAATTTTAATTGCGCATGTATTTTCACTGGTATAGTTTAATTTGAATTCTCTTTTACATAAATGATGTTTATAAAATTCTTAATATTATTGTTATTTTTATTTATGTGTATCAAAATTAAAGAAATGTATATTTTAATAGTATATAAAAATATTTACTTGAATGTATAATTATTGTTATGATTTCAATTGTAAAAATATTAAAAAAACACTTAACATATATTTATATATTCATGTATCAGTATCAGCTCATGATTCATGTAACTATAGTCCGTCATGACGTAAGCTAATACGTTTATAATTTGGTTGATTAAATTTCTATAAATTGTATAAACAGTATGTGAAATAAATATTTTAATATATCTGGAATTATAATGTATTATAATAGAAAATATATGTTTCAATATAACTTTGTATAGTGGACAAGAATGTTGACCCTTAGTGAGAACAACCCTCATGTTCTTTCGTTAAATATTTGATAGATAATTAAAATTATTTCTTTTCTTTTTGTACTAACTCCTTTGATCAAGTTAGCACACAAAATATATAAAATATTTCATGATAAAAAGAAAAACAAATTATTATTTTTTGTAATTAGTGAATTCCATACTTTTGAATGATCATTTAAATATCGAGTTCAGATTTTTCTTTTGTTTGAATATTTAATTTGTCTTCTAATTAATATTAAAATATAACAACGTTAGTACTTTAAATTCTTTTTTATAGATTTTAATATCTTAAAATCAATGTCTATTAATATAGTTTATAAAAAAAATACTAACAGAAAATCTAAATTGTTAAATATCACACTCAAATTTTTAGAAAATAAAACCATCGGAGAGAACCTTAATCTGTACCTTAAAGTTAGCTCTGACACCAGAAATTAAAACATTTACGTACTTGTGTGTGATCAATGAGGTTGACTTTAGACTAATGCAATTGAAATTTTGAATTTAAAATTGCAAGAGAATGATGAAAACGTTGACATCAGTGTGTACGTGATTTTTAATCAAATAGATTTTATTATATGGATTTCTATAAAGTAGCTAATCGAAGTCAAGAACTTTAATACAAAAAGTGTTAAAATAAACTCTCATCCAATAAAATTCCAAAAGCAATTGGTTAAACAATTTAATAAAACACGACACTTTGTAGGTGATTTGACTTTTCATACTTCTCACCCACGTTGTATCTTAAATTTCTTTTTACTTATTCATAAAAATATGTGTTAAAAAAATTTTCCTTCTTATAGTATAAAACTATCTTTTTACAATAGATACTACGTCACCTTTTACGAAGACAATATAAAATTAAAAATAATATAAAATATGATGTATTGTCATTTTTGTTATTATAAAATGATATATTATATCTGTTATCCAGGAAACAGATGTAATATATGATTCAATTTGTATTTTGTGTTTATTTTTAAATTTCAAACATTATTACATGGATTGAACTTAGGACCAATTTAATAAGTATTTAAAATGAGTTTTTAATTTTAATTTTGTTAAATTATGGCAACTATTTTTTTTATAAGTAGTTTTTCATTTGATTATTCTTTGTTGTTTTCATTTTGGCATTCTTTTCTTTCTTTGTAGTCACTCGTT
>Ga0214542_1001248_pt1:0-15000 | contig 51619 bp, 19 predicted proteins | sample CNSS1metaG_FD_160096 | JGI IMG/M metagenome (GOLD analysis project Ga0214542, IMG submission 160096) | Root nodule microbial communities from cowpea collected in UCLA plant growth center, Los Angeles, California, USA - CNSS1 | ecosystem: Host-associated > Plants > Roots > Nodule | place... | reverse complement strand
CCTATTTTTTTTTTTGATTTGTGCTTTTATTCTACATTCTTAAAGTTTTTTTCTACATTCTACATTCTTAATGTATTTTTTTTTTCTTATTAGGAATGCCAACAGAAAAGGGTGGATGTGGATTTGAGCATGTATCTCCATCTTTTATAAATTTGTTTTCATTCTCATTAGATATAAAATTTGTCTGGTTTTCATTTCACCAGAAAACAAGTATAATATAGTACTTGAGTTTGTACTTACCTACTGTTTTTAAAAATATTTGTTGAAATAATCTTCTTAAAAAAAATAAAAATAAAAAATACAACAAAAATTTAATAAAAGGAGAATAACAATTAAATAAAATTCAAATATTTACAAAAAGTAAAGTGGAAATGAGTACCTAAAAATAAGTATAAAACTTAATAAAGTCTTTTAAATTACTTAACAAATTGAAATCATTTTAAACATTTAAAATGATAATAGATATGAAAACAAAGACGAGTATGCAAACTAGATAAATATATACATACTTAACACGTTTTCATATTCAAACTAAAAATTGAACATTACTCATATTTATACTTATGCTAATAGTGATTCATTTTTCATTCCTACTTGAAATCTTTGTTTAATTTATAACTAATGTTATTTCAAATTTTATGGCATAAAATAAACACGTGATTCCATTATATTTTACCTTATAATATATATTTTATATTTTTGGATTAATCTTTATTGATATAATATGTTGTTGATAGAAACTAATGTCTAAATATAAATAAGATATATATAAATAAGATATATATAAATAAGATATATATATCAAGTAGGAATGAAAAATGAATCACTATTAGCATAAGTATAAATATGAGTAATGTTCATGCAGCATATTCACGCTCCACTTTGGTTTGGTAGCAGCGTTTCCAGTTTGGAAGCAGAGTTTGCATGGTTTGTGACTGGGGGTACTGTTACGGTTGGTGAGAAATAGGCTTGGCTTTTTCTTCGGAGTTTTATATTTTGGGGTTGCTTACACAATTCAAATGTATGAGCAAATAAACTTATATTTTCCTTAAGTATTTAATATTACATATGATATTTCTTTGTTACAATTATATTTTTCTTGTATAAAGGAAAATATGGTTTTTATACATATTATTAAAAATGTTTATTTGGTTAGCTTACAAGAGTGCAAAAATCATTTGCATAAATGTATTTTGTTAACAAAAAGAGGATAAATCATTTACTCATTTGGAACTTTGTAAAATCTTAACGTGACTTGGAATTATTTGGGTCAATCGAAGGTTATTCTACTTGTTGAAGGGTTCTATGAATTTTATTTTTCTTTTTTAAAAGACATGCAAAAGGTTTTGGCTATTGATACTTGGAATTCATCTCCTGAAATTCTTTGTATTCTTTTTTGGACAAAAGATTTTGTCACAGTTTTCATGAAACTTACGAAAACTTAATGTTGGATTCGTATATTCTCAAAATCACATGGAATTGACACACCTTTTTATTTAGATGATTATATCAAAACTAAGTCTCGAGGTCAATAGTTTGTTAGTGGAATCTGATTCATTTGGCTAATATGTCTTTTTTGAAAAATGTCACTACTATTGTCAATAGTTTGCAGGATTTATAACGATTCAAATAATAGTAGTTAAGCGACAATTCTTAATTCTTTGATGTCAAAGAAGACTAGTTTTGCAAAAGAATTGAAAATAGTTTTTAAATGGGCTAATATACTTTATCAAAGAGAAAATTCTAATACTGAAGAGGAACCAGTTCAAACAACAGGAAAAACTAATAAGAATAGGTCAAAGAAAATTAATATTAAATCTTCTAAAGCAAAAACTTCTAAAGATAAGCTTCTTTTGAAATGTGAAAGTATTTGCTAATTATGTTGAGGAATTTGATTTTTATTTCCTAGTATATAAAGTTCAAACTATGAAATGATTTTTGTAAAGAAAATATAGATAGGATTTTTTACCTATGTATGTTTTGTAATTTTAGTAAAATCTTCATATTTGACATTAACTTATTTGAAATAACATAAACCATCATATAACCTTATCTCTTGTTAGAAAATTATATTTATACACACACACACACACATATATATATATATATATATATATATATATATTAAAATTAAACTACTGATTAAGAGTTCAGATTTACTGTTTATTATGGCTATTCTAAAAATAAGTCATGGTTATGTTTATTTATCAGAGCAAATATTTAATAAACAATTAAGTTAAGTGTATTACATGTAATTCAAATAAGTCAAATACTGAAAGAGGCGTTGACGAAGACTCGTGATAAAGGCCTCGGGCAGTCCATAGATTGAGAGTGTCTGTAAACAACATATTACAATCTCGTATTCCCAAAGTGTAGTTCATTAAGAAACATAGTATGATCTATCACTAATATTATAATTGATTATTATATTATTATATGTTATTAATGCTTTCTTTCATTCTAGGAGCTATGTGAAGTTTAATGTATTCTTATTCTCTAATGGTACTCAATATCATGTTATTTTATTTAATTATTTTCTGTTGAGAAAAAAGTTACAACTTTGTTGGAAGTTAGCAAAAGCAATGACTATACAATTAATTTTATTTTTAGGTCATACTTGAGACGTAACTTTATTCCTTGATTAAAAAAAATAATTGAGAGATGAAATAATAAAATTCTTATAAACTATTAAAAAGTTATAATTTTTAAAATTGAATAATTCTGTATATTTAAAAAGTAATTTTAGGAATTTTTCATAGTTTCGTAATTATGAATCACAAATCTTGATAAATTTATTTCAGATATTTTATAATGGTTTAAAAATCTCTTTAACAAGAAAAATGTTAAATTACTATTTTTTTTTGTCGTATTGATTTATCTTTAAAAATAATAATATATGTTTATTTCAAGGTGTTAAATACTTAAATTAATCCTAGTCGTAATTTTTGGTTCTTCTTATGATTAATAAAATCTGTTAGTTTAATTTCTAACTTTTTTATTTTTTAATAATCTAGAAAAAAATGTTGAAAAATAATTATCATTGCTGTTAATATTGACTAATTAAATGTGTTTGGTTCAACAAATTGAAAGAAAAAATCTAACATAAAATGAAATTTTGACACAATTTTGTTCTAAAATGCATTTATAACATTATCTTTGTTAATAAATTGATACTACTATAACTTTATTTAGGTAAAATGTAACGTGATGAAAAAGTTTGTTAATATGTAAGATTTGAAGACAAAGTGTAGTGTGATCCAAAATGTTAGAGTAACTTTTTGGAATGCATGCACGAATGTGTGAACACCCTAAAAAGGTGTTTATGTTTTAGAATTTGGGTAATACTAGAATGTAGTGTTTGAATGAAAAAGAGGAAAGTCAACTGCAAAACATAGAAAAAGGTGGCCGAATGAGTCAACTAAGCAAGAGAGTTGGCATTGATTAGACGCCATCTGGTAGTCTTCCATCATAACTTGTATGTAACACGTGGGCAGCCACTAAATAAATAATATAACCTTAAAAGTTTCTATTATGTCACTGATTACGGTTAAAAATTCTTAACCTAAACATGGAGAAATTTATTTTTTTATCACATAAAAATTTGCTTTGCAATAAATTTTTATAAATATGTTAATTAAATACTCTCATTTAATATATATAAATATATATATATATATAATATATATATATATATATGGTTAAATATATTTTTTTCCTTCACTTACGGTAAAAGTTAGAATTAGTTTGTTTCTAAAATTTGACCACATTTAGTTTCCTAACTTAAAAAATATGTGGATTTAATTATTTTAACAAAATTTTATTAAGTTTATTTAAATGTGTTTTTTCATAATATTTAAATTGTTTACATCAGTTGACCTATTTTCACTTCAAATGTTAGCTGAAAATTAATTTGAAACATTTCAAATAAACTAAACAAAATTGAGTTAAAAGACTAAATTCACACATTTTTAAATATGTGAGACTAAATTGGTCCAAACACATACGAATCTTGATCAAAAATTTTGGAAGAGCTAAAATAATATATGCAAAATTTATATATTTAATATTACAATCACTAATTCAATATAAATAAATACATAATTTAGTATAGCTATAACTATAAAAGAAATGACACATATCTAACTGATTGCTCATCATTTTTACATATTCTATAACTCATCAATAATTGAATCATTTAACTAAAATTTTCAGCCATTTTTTTAATGTAAATAACCATGTTATCTACAAAATATTCATCTTTCATCTTATGAATATGCATTAATTGATTCAAAAGTCTTCACAAACTCTCATTTCATTGTTATGCGATGAACAATCATAGTCAGTAGCGGACCTTAGCGTGGACAAAGGGGGCCATGGCCCCCATTTTTTTCTTATATTTATATAATTTCATATATATTTTTTAAAAATGTAATATTTTAATATATATTATATGTTTATATTCTAATAAACTTTTATATATTTATATTTATAGATGAGGAATAGGTTTTTTTTTCACATTTATTTTTCAATTTTATTTTTAAATAAAAATGATAATTTATTAATATTATTTTTTAAGTGATTATTTATTTAATTTAATATTTTTTATTTAATTATTTTTCAAACTTAAGCATTATTAATGAAAATTAATTATAATAAAATAAAAAATATTTAATATTTAATTTTATAATTATAATGATAACAACAATTATAATTTTATTATTTTTTATTATCATAAGAAAAGTAAATACAATATTTTTACTAGTTTATATAAAAATTTTGGAATTACTCTTTTAGTCTCTATTTTCGTTCAAAAATAATAAATTGGTCCTTGAGTTTTTTTTAGTCTCAATTTTATCTCAATTTTGGAAAAAATGATGCAATTTTATCATTTCTTCATTAATTTTTTTGAATTGGAGCAATGTTTTTTCATCAAAATTGAAGTTGTGAATAATGATGGTTTGTTTTGTTGGTGTAATTGACTTAATCCTAGTATAAATTTTGGGGAAAAAATTTTGCTCCGCTTTAAGAAATTTAACGAAACATATCAAATTGCATCAATTTTTAAAAAATCAAAACCAATTTGAGACTAAAAAACATTAGACGACCAACTTGATATTTTTAGACAAAAAAATAGACTAAAAGAGTAATTCAACCAAAATTTGGACACCCCCAACACATCGACTGAAGATCTGCCATTGATCATAGTGTCATGTTTTTATTTTCACATGTAGTTTCTCTTTTATCAATTTTAAAAAATAAATTTATTCTTTTGTTTTTCATCAATATACATATTTAAAAGAATTAAGATTAAAAAATAATTTATCATAATGTAATAAAAAATTGAGGGACATAATTACTAAAAAAATTATGATAATCAAGTCACAATAAAAAACCGACTACGAAAAATCACATGATACATTATTACTTTTTCTTCTATATTCATAAAAATTGAATATACCAAAGGGTCATGAGATAGAAAATAGTGTTAAATATTAAACAAATAATTCACTATCAAGTGAGTCAAGAGAGTTAACTTCTTTTCTTTAAGAATGAAAGAAAAGATATATGAAAAATGGGAAAAAAAATAATGAGTTTTTGTTTAATTTTTCTTTTTTTTCAGTAACAAAAGAAAATAAGTAAGCAATGAGAGATGAGTACAACATGAGAGAAACTCAAAAGACAAAAGGAGAGAAAATAAAGTATATCTTAATAATTTTTTCTTTATTATATTTGATTATATGTTTTATTATTTATTAACATTAAATATTATACTTTATAAAAAAATAAAAAAAAAAACTAATTTAATTTTCATTAATTTTTATCTACTACTATCTAACTTAAAAAGAGACATATAATTTAAAGAATTTAAAATACACATAATTTAAAAATTTTCAAAATACATATAATTGAAAAAAAAAATCGAAAGGTTTGAGGGTCGTGCCCCACCTGCGCCTTCTATCTTCCGTCATTGTGTCCAAAGTTTCGAAATTTTACGATAGAGGTATTGTGAATTTTTAACATAGTGCCAACTCAATTGCATCATAGCCTTCCAAATATTGTGTAAATGCCTAAGTTTGAAGCTCTATCATTGCATTTTTCTTCATCATTTTAGCACCCAACTTGGCAATCTTAAGTAACCCAATATTTTTAATAAATTAAAAAAGTGGTCATGGAAATACCAATGATAGAAAGAATAATTAATAAACGATTGATTACTTAAATAGAGAATTGAGATAACAGTAGTTAACAATAGCGCCTCAGTCACATGTGTACCATAAAAAACAAGACAAGTCATGTAAGAAAAATTTCTTAGAAAAAGTATCATATATGATATGCAGTGCATGTGCACAAGAAAAGAGAAAAAATATTAATCTAAATGACCTTAGAAGAAGTATTTAAATATGGCGCAAATCAAAACATACAAAAAATAAATAAAATAGAACTTTGTCTTGTTTGGGAATGTTTTACAATTCTTCAAATATGTCCTTGATCAGGTGCACTCGGTAACAAGTTTGCAACCGTAACCATAGAGAAGATAGTTTACATTTATTTCGGTAGGAATATTTACAAATTTATTACAAAATTAGCATGAGAAATTTCTCCAAAAAAAGTTTTAAAAAATTCAGATGAAATTTGTAAATATATATTCACAGGAGAAGATATTCTATAGAACTTAAAAGATAGTATTAGGAAAGAGATTACAATATTATTGGGGCAATCAAACAAGAAAGATAGTTAGGTATGTAAAACCCAAGAATTGATATGAGAAAAGTAGCTTATTTTAGATTTTCAATTACTGGAAAAAGATTGCATAGACATCTTTTTTAATAGTCTCCTTAATGAGTTTTACAATTTTATTGTTTCTAACACATCAAAATGGAACCTTACGTAGTAGATAAAATAGAGGACAGAATAGAATAATTAAACCTAAAACTTCTATGAAGTTGTAATTAAAGAGGTAAACTATGATCATACCATAGAAACAACTTTCGTTAAATAGGTCTACCTGAACTCAAATTGTACCAAGCAATGATAAATGAATACGATGCACTATCTCCAGCCAAAAATGGACATTTGAAGACTTACGTCATGGTAGAAAAACCGTTGGTTCCAAAGGGATATATAATTATAAATGGATTTAAATATGTTTTTGTCTTTCGACTTTTACTAAAAATTAAAATTAGTCTATTTTTAAAATTTTAACCAAATTTAGTTCTTTAACTTTAGAACTAAATGAATTTAGTCTTTTTAACTAAATTTTGCTAAATTTATTTAACGTTTTAAACACGTTTTTCAATTAATATTAAACTGGAAATGTAACAAAATTTGTAAACAATTCAAATATTATAGTGAAGTATGTTTGAAATATCAAATAAAATTAAAAAAAATTGGTTAAAAAAACTAAAAATTCATGCCGTTCTAAAGTTGAGGGACTAAATTAAGTCAAAGTTTCAAATAGTCACTAAAAATCGAAAGACTAAAAACATATTTAACCCTTATTATAATTATAAAATTAAAATAAGTAATTTTTACAATTTTATTGTAAGATTTTATTTACTTTATAAATATTTTTATAATTGAAAGAAATGGCTAAATTTAAAAAAAAAATCAAATAAAAAAAACGGATAAAGTTAAAAATATGGTCACTTAAATGATAAAACTAATAAAACAATTTTTCAATTTAAAAAAAATGTTATTTAAAAGGTAAACCTGAAAAACAAATGTGATAAAAGAAAAATTCTTTGTATATAAGTATGGACAAATTTTTTTCTTTTTCCTTTTTTTCCATCTTGTTCTTCTTTATACTCACTCACTCTTCCTATATTTCCCATCAACCACCCTCGCCCTCTCTTATACAAGAAAGGATGCATCTAGAAATCCTTTTTAAGTAGAGAATTCTACCTTAGACGCATTAGTTGAATCCAACTTTTTACTAAGAAAAAAAACAGAAACAGATTCAACTTTGGAAACATGTGGAGTGAAATGATCAACAAGGCATGCAAATCTTTGCAGGTAAAAGACTAGACCACTTGCGTTGTGGTTTGAGAACATGAGGATATGGTGCAAGCATGTGTCACTTAGCATGTTCGTGACAACCTTTGTATTTTGTTTACGAGGAAAAGTTATAACCTTTTCTGCATGTCCCTGTCGCAGCCTATGAAGCTGAAGCAATCACAGAACTCCGTGCCCCCAAATGCGAATAACCAGTACTCTGTTCAAATTATCATGCAACAACTTTTTTTTTATTGCGTCGTCATATTAATGACGCAAATATGATGACCATCAAATCGTCTTAATGAAAATGAAATAATATTGTAGTGAGAAAAAGAATAAAATGTATAGCAAAGATAGAGGGCAAAAAAATTCAGAACAATCAATTCATCTTATTTTCTTTCCAAGATTGCATATATTTGCTGAATTCTACTCTCAATATAACTCAATATAAAATGAATGCTATAACTTAAAATAAAGAAAAAGAAATAAATTAGTAGCATTGGGCTTCTACGCTTTTTTCACCAACTAAGGAAGAGGAAAACATTCTTTTGTTTTATCTTCATATCCTCTTTACTTCTATAATGTCAAATAATTATTTTATTAAATATTCCCGTTTTCAATTTATTTTAGAGTTAAATTAGAATATATTAATAATGCAAAATACTTTTATTATTTTATTTTTATTTTTTTGCAAATGACATTGTTCAGATATGGGTGGGTGAACTCTTTCTTGATTTTCTATTTTGTGGATAGAGGTTCAAAATTACAACATCAGCAGATAAGGGGATTTCTTCCTGCACCTCTAAGATTTCTTCTATACCTCCAAAAAAATTCTGAATTATTATTTGACCATTTAATTACAGTAACACAGATCGCACTCCCAGATTACATTTGATGAAGAATTTGGACTTCCGAATGTAAAAAAAAGTATATACCAGAAGTTAACCTTTGAAATATATATATATATATACCGGAAGAAATTTTGGGATACAATTTGTATAGCTTTACTCAAATAGTCAAAGGCTATTTTTGATATTTGAAACAAAATTGGAGGTGCAAGAAGAAAGCCGCGATCAAAGTAATGAGAGAAGAAGTCAACATTTCCTAAAGCCCTTAACTAACAGAAAGTATTGAAAAAGCTACACTCCCTCTTTGAACATGTTCTTTAGTAAGTACTTTCAACAACAACAAAGGAAAAAAAAAACTTTTCTATAGATTTTTTATTTCTGTCATAGCTCTTTTATTTTACTTGTTCTACAAGATGGTCTAGCATATTGTTTTTATCATTTATCCTCTGTATTTGTGTATTTAATTTATTATTAAGACTTCAAAGTAAGTTTGAACATATAATAAAGATTTATTTAGGCATATACTTAATTTATGCATTGAAAGAGTAAAGTCAAACTTTATTATCTCCGCTTTACACAACTTAATAAAATACAATTGATCTACTAAATAAAAATTGATAGTTCTATAAGCAATTGTTCGATTGATTTTTTCTTTCTGCACCCCTTTCATTACCAAATACACTTCACAATAACAAAATAAAGAAAACTACAGTACCTTTTTCGCTACCACTACAAAGAAAGAAAAAAAAGTATTGTTGAAGACAACGTGTAACAAAAACAACGAAAAGTTCTACACAATATTCCATATGTTCAAAAAATTAATTCCAAGGAACTCGTTTTAAAAGATATTATATATATATATATTAAAAACCTTATTTCAAAAATTTCACTCTATAAATCGTATTTAAAAAAAGTCAAAGAGAAAATCCAATAATCACTTTTACTAACAGTAGAATAATCATTTTTAAAATTAGAGGGTGAGTAAAGAAATTTTAGCGGTGCAGGAAGAAAAAGGCCCTTACGCATCTACCTTCTACTAATCTACAAACATCATTGTTGCTACAAAATGGGTAGTCTGACGAGACTATAACTATGAGGTAAAAAAATGAATCCAAAAACAATGATCTTCAAGAATCCGTGAAAGTTAACCTATCTTCAAACTTCAATATAAACATATTTTCTTTAACCATATCTAAGCTCATTAAATTTGCATTGTTTCAAAAGGGGCAGAATTTGGTTAAAGATAGAACCTAAAAGAACAATTTCACCATTTGATTAGATACTGAAGCCAAGGAATCAATAGCTAGATTTTGGTACACCCTTAGCCAAAATTTCCAAAGCTCATTATTCAAAGTGATGAAAAGCACTCCCAAAAATTAATTTCTTGAATCTTCCATCCTTCCCTTCTGTAACAAAGGATGAATTACTTTACTATTTGCAACAAGAACAGACCAATATATTACTGAGTGACTCTCCCAAAAAAGTGTTCTATCTGCAGACACCCCTGGGAATGTAAACTACTTGTTTTAGCTCCAAGCTTTAATCTTTTCGAACTTGTTGAGTTTTCCTTACCACCCTGCAACACAAACTTCTAGAGTCAGCTTACAGCTTTATGCAACATCAGAATGATATAATACTCAAGTGAGTTGCTACTCTTAATAAGTGCATGTTTGAAAATGTTTATTTTGGAAGAAATGTTTGAAAATGCTTATTTTGGAAGAAATGAACGTTTATTTTGCAATTGTTTCTCCAATATAAGCTCAACCAAACAAACTAAGCTGTCGAAAATCTATTAGCAAATAAAGTCACCTATTTGATGGTTATAGAAACTTTTGAAAGATAACAAGTTTATTGCTGGAAGATAGTACTGCTACTTTCAAATGAATCAATTATGATTGAAAACATTTATAGCTCAAATACATTTGACCAAATGTAAACATTAAAGAACTCACCGAGAGGATTTGGGTAGGAGTCCTTAGAACTTTTATTCTGCCACCTCTACCGTCTGCCCCGACAGCTATTAAATCCCCATTGCTTGATCTTTTTGCAGATGATGATTCACTGTTCTGTCCACGCTTGCACCATTTTCCCAAAAACCGATGAGTTCCATCAGGACCAAGCAATCCACCAGAAAAGCAAATATTATCTGGAAGTTATGATGGAGAATGAAGCATAAGCCAGCATTTAAGTTTTGCTGAGTAAATAATCAACCGTTTCTTGTTTTTTTATTAAAATGAATATCTTCAAAACTCATAGCACTATACCTGAATTTGAAACTGTAAATGGAGACTCCTTTCTAATGTTCACCACAGGTTGGTTGGTGGTGGTTTGCAAAGTTACTTCTTCATCCACAGGACCAGCTGAATTGTTAGTCATGCCAATGTCAATATCAACTCTGGGAGACTCGGCGAAAGTACATTTTCTTTGCAATAATGTTTCGGTCTTTGTGGCCGACGTGGTCTCTGGCTTCGCTAGAGAAGGCTTGCTAAAAGCAATATCATCCATGTCTTGGTCTTTGTGGCTGTGTTTTGAACATCCTTGCAAAGCTTTGGTGCCTTCTAAGTCATCTTCATCAATTGTGACATAGTCTCTCTTTTTATCAGAAGTTCCATTACTAACATTCACAGTCTTATTTGTAGTAGCATTGGAGTTCTCGATCTTCGAAGATTCAAGAGATTTAGAGTTGTCGTTTGCAGCCAGGTTTATTCCAGATTTGGGTGTTGAAATTTGTTTGTTTGGTTTTTCTACTGAAGATTTGCAAGCTGTCAATGCATCAGAATCAGTGTAACTATTCTCAAGATTCTTTGAACTCTTCGTTCTCTTTGAAAGTTTCAGAGACATCAGATATTCATTCTCTTTTGCTTCAGCTAATGTCTCCAGTTCTTGTACCCTTGCCTAAAAATGCCCAGAAAATTCCAACAGTTAATATTCATTTAAAACTTGCTACTTCTGAGATTAGCACTAACAAGCTCATCATGTGCATACCTTCAGTTTAGTGATCTTTTCTTTGGCCTTCTCAAGCTTTTTGCTATAACGAGCCTCACCTCTTCCAAGAACATTGCACTTGGCCATCAATTCTTTGTAAGTCCTGTCAGAATAGTGCAATTTCAATTTACATTCCAGGCAAAAGCATAAGAGCTTTAGTCAACCAGGCACAATTTCAAGGGCAAAACATGTATATTGTGCCTACAATACAGAGAATAGTATCTCAACCAAAAGAAGAAATATTAAATTGACGGCTTCAAATTTCAGGAAGTTCAAAACTGGGAAACTTTTACAACCTAGCTTATTCGGCAAAATAAGGTTAGGGGGATAAACCTGTTTCGCATGACCAGAGATCTTTTCAATGTATCTATAGTGTCTTTACTGTTGGCCCCATTACCGAAAGTGGCAAGCTTCAAAACCTCCTCTTCATCAAGGTCCAGATCAGACACTCTACGGTGCAGGCATAAACCAACTTAGCAAGAAGTAAAATGATAAATAAATACTGTATCATAAACAAAATATGGTTACTCAACCAAAACGAAGCTCCACTCACAATTTTAATGCTGCAAGTTCTTTAGCCAAAGCCATATTCTTTTCTTTTAATCTAAAAGACTCCAAAGTTGACTTCTCAAGTTCCTATATCAATATAAATCTCCACAAGTTAATTCAACTTGTAAATGGATAAATTGTCACAAATAAAACAAAAAGCTACAGAGTAACTCGCCTCTGATTTCATATGAAACTGGAATTGTATGGACGCTTTTTGATTTAGTGCCTCACTCTTTAATGCTGTTTCTATCTTTGCCTGCTCCTTACAAATACAAAGCTGAAGGAAGAAGCATAAGAAATCAATAGCTTGACAAAACTTCTTTCAAAAAATTCCAGTAAGAGTAATACATGAGAGCAAGATTAAATTCCTTTACTCTACTAAACCACTCATTCCTCTGTCAGAATGCCTATCAACAACATGAGGTTTTTTTAATTTTTACAGCTCAAAGTAGCACGTCACATAAAATGCAGGAATCTCGAGTTTCTTTCTATTTATCCGATCATCAGAAATATAAACACATGCGCGGATATTCATTGAGCTATTGTAAAACATAACTTCTACAGAGAACATTACAAAGAACAATTCATTTCAAAACAAAACCTCATTCTTCTTGTGACTTAATTTTAACCAATTAATGACTAAAAGAAACAAAAGCCAACACCCTTTCCAACCCGTAATCATCAACAACAAACCAGTCATCAATTTAGCATTCCATTAACAGTTCTAAACAACTAGTAGTGCCACCATACACACACTCAAACCAATCCCATTTACACCAGAAACTAAGCTAAATACAATCAATAACAACAGCAATAAAAGCCTTATCCTATTATTATACTAAGTGACCATAGGTAAATGGATCGTAAGATATCACTGAATCCAAAGAAAGACTAAAATCTTGAGAATATTATCCAAGATTTCTCCTAACAACTTCCTCCAATGACTTTCTTGGTCTTCCTATGCTCATATCTCCATTCTGAACATCAAGTGTCTCTCACACCTCAGCCTAATGCACTCATTTACCCCACAAATTAATATGAACACAACCAACAACAGTTGCAACAAAAGCCTTATCTCGCTGCGTGAGGTCCGGTACATGAAACACAACATCATTAACTTCAATTAAAGAACAGATTTTACAAATATTATTCATCACAATATCCGCCAATGTCCTTCTTAGTCTCCTACTAAACACAACCATATATAAAACAAAATAAATAACATAACAAGACACAAAATAATGAAATAAAAATACCTCCTCCTTAACTCCTTCCAATTCCTTTGTTTGCCGTTCCAGCTCAGAAGTAAGCCCCGAAACTTTCACCTCCAATCTATTCACTTCCCTACGCAGAACGCCAACATTTTCCTCAGATTCAAAGCTCTGCAGAAGCTTCCCACCATCGCTCGCGTCCCCCACCGACTGAAAATAAAGCCTGCATGCGTCGCTGGCCCTGCAACTCTGCTTGCAAATGGGGCAAGTGTGTTTCTTCCCTTTTGAAGAGTACTCGAACCATTGCTGCAGACTGCAAACAAACACACCCAAATCAAAATGAAGAGAACGGAACTTCAACGGCGTTTGTGTCGACCAGCGGAGGAAAAACGCAAGAGGGTAGAAGCGCCTTACCAAAGCTCGTGAAAGACGTGGCCGCAGATGGAGACCGATTGGAGGTCCTCGGTAATGGGGTTGAGAGGGTCGTAACAGATCGAGCAAATGGTGCCGGCGAATTCGCCGCCGTCCACCATCGTGTGCGGTGGGTAGTTGAATTGAACTGGACTGAAGGAACGGTTCTTTCTCTCCGATGTTTTCTAGCCACGCTTTTTTTCCGAGAAAAAAAAAATAGTGGGAAAATGAAGGGGAATTTGAAAGGTGGCACAAGGTCAATTTTTCTGAGGGCGGGAAAGAGAAAATGGAGAGAAGACGGTGCTAGTGGGTGTGTACAGTGAAAATCTTGATTCATAATTAGGATTAATAAGCTGAATGATACTCACTTTTTCACTTTTACACAAATGTATCAATTTTGTATACATTTCAATTTTGTATCAATACTTAATTTTGTAAGTAATTTTAAATATTAATATCGTTAAGGGTGTTAATAATGTTTTTGCTGTAAATGATCTAATTGAGACATTTTCTCAAAAATTAAGATTCAATTGACATATTTTTTAAAACGGATATCAAACTGACATATCTAAATGAAAGTAGATTCGACTAATTAACCTTCATAATTATTTGAAAGGTAGGTTAATAAGTCTTGATTTCTTTTAATTTTGTTTTGTATATTTATATATTTACAAAGTAATTAATTAATTATTATTATTAATTAAAAAAAAACATAATTATGTTTTAAGTCCCAATAAATTTAGTAACTTTCAATTCCCTTTTTATGATTTATTGATTATTCAATCAACTTGAATCTTAATATTAATTATTTTTGTTAAGTTAGGTTGTCTTTGGATTAGAGGATAAATTTGAAACAGTGGAATGAGAAGATTTAAGAAAAATAGAGGTGGAGACGAAGTTATTTGGCAAAGAAAAATACTTAAGAAAAAAGGAGAAAAAAAAAAAAAAATATATATATATATATATATATATATATATATATATATATATATATATATATT
>Ga0214542_1001247_pt1 | contig 51622 bp, 25 predicted proteins | sample CNSS1metaG_FD_160096 | JGI IMG/M metagenome (GOLD analysis project Ga0214542, IMG submission 160096) | Root nodule microbial communities from cowpea collected in UCLA plant growth center, Los Angeles, California, USA - CNSS1 | ecosystem: Host-associated > Plants > Roots > Nodule | place: USA... | reverse complement strand
AAATTTTTTATTTTATCTTTTATTATAATTTTCCATAATATAATTTTAATATAAATAATATATAATATAATTTTAAAAAATATATAAATATATATAAAAAAAATTCAAAAAAAAAAATGGGGGAGCCACGGCTCCCCCCTGTCACATCCTAGTTCCGCCAGTGCTTGTACCGTTCTCAAGTTTTCTTAAATTTACGTGCCTATATATATAGAGATACCAAAAATTAATGTAAAAACTTTTAGTCATATATTGAATTTTAGAATTCGAGAGAAATGAAAAGTCTCAATTTGGTTAAAAATTGTGTAAGATGAACCATGTATAAATAGAAAGATCGATAAATTTATTGTTTTAAGAATTTGGAAGCTTAAAAGTAGTGTCATCGAAGAACGACAATGACTAAAATATGAATTTATTCATGACTCTCTAATATGAAAGAACACAATGCTTAAAATATAAGAGTTTATCCACTTCATAAAATCATTATAAAGTTGATCGAGTGGTAAAAGTTGGAAAGGAGGGTAAAAGTGGTTTTGGGTTCAGCTCTCTCTAATATTTAGGAGATAGAAAGTTGGTTTGGAGAGTTTGAAAGGAAGGATGAGAGGTGTGGTGCAAAATACAAACATAATACATATTGAAAAAGATCTCATCCTATTTCTACATCAAAATAGATTCATTAAAGAGAAAAATAAAATCAATAATTCAATTATTACATAATGTTGAAGTAAAGACATAAAAGGTGAGGAATAAATCATGACTCAATACATAGAAAGATGATGCAATAGGTTTGCTTCTATTTAAATAGATTAAAAATATTCTTTCATATTCACTCAATTGAAGTGTGTATTTAGTTTCCAATAATATGTGTCTATATTTAAATAGATTATGTATTCTTTCCCATTCACTTGTGTATTTAGTTTCAAAATATGATGTGTCTATATATAAACACAATTGTTGCTCATCAAGCTCAATTGATGAATCCTATTAGCCGAACATTAATTATGTTCTCATGAAAATTGTAAATTATAGTTATGAAATTATAAGAATGTCCTAACATTTAAGGAGAAAATATCATCACTATATTATATATATATATATATATATATATGGGGTAAATTATGTTTTTGGTAACGTACAATTGCAAATTAATAAAAAAAAATGCATAATATATCTTTTTGTATTAGTTTAGCTCTCATAAAATTAGTTTAGCTTGTGTAAAATAGGTTTTAATATTGGTGCCAAGCTCATTCGATCCATTTACGAGGCTTCATTAGGTTTTTTTTATAATAAATTTTAATATGATAACAAATTATTAATAAATTTTGTCATGTCGACATAGTTAAAATTTCAAAATTTATAATCATGCTTAACACTACTTTGGAGGCTTCATTAGGTTTTCATGGAGGGTCGTAGAGGAAATTGTGATCATGAAAATAATTACCGTAAAGATTATATAGGATAAATTAAAAATGACTTTCATTTAGAAAGGTTTCTTTGATTTTCTATTTTTATTGTTCTAACTAAAACTCAAGCCAATAAAGTTATACTAGTTGAGGCTATTAATTTGATTAGGGTAGAGTTTATTAATAAAAATTAATATAAGGCAAGCTTTTAAATAAACTTTCATGTCGTCCAACACGTAATTTAAAAAAAATCAACAAAAACAATAAAAAAATCTTATATTTGAAAATAGTTTAGATTTTTAAAATTAATAAAAGAAGTTAATTAAAATTAATGACACATAAATCTTCATGGTATAAAGGATTTCATTAATTAATAAATTATTATAAGTTTTTTAATTGACAATTATAAATTGTTGAGTACAACAAACCACTTCTAACTATATGTTATAATTTTCTCTAAGATTAAATATCTAAGTATATAATATTCGTCAAAGTCAAGTATTTCAAACTTCTCCGAGCTATACAACAAAGATTGTTTAGAATACAAGATTCACTCTTAACATAGAAGATATGAAATGGTGACTCTCCTTGCTTTACGAAAAATTTACATAGAACAATCTCTTTCTATGTTGTTTAGAATATGAACTTTTACAACACTTACAAGTTGGAAATATGAATCATATAAGACATGTATAGTTCATTTGAAGTTTGTTTTTCAACACTTTCAATAATTTTGTTTTGCACATGGGGTTCCATTTATGTATAGATGCCACAAAAGTAAAATTGGTGACACAATCCCTTTGTTTGTCATTTATGTCAAAGTCTTTTAGAGTATATATCACACTTTGTGCTAACATTTTTCATCATTGAAATCGTTTTATCTAGTGAAGGATACTTTTTTTCTTTATAACTACTTTTGACATATTATAACAACACTAAAGTGTGCATACAAACTTCACATATGCATCCATTAAAAATTTATTTGTAGAGTGTCATTCTTTTTAGGGATAAGACAATCATGTATGTAGAATGTATGTAAAGATATTACATTTGAATGCTATCTTGTGAAATTATAAATGTCTGGATTTCATCTAACTCACCTTGAGATTCATGCTATATTGATAGCTTGCATCTAATGCATCTTGAAACTCATCTAATATTGATAACTAGCATTTAGCACATCTTCATACTTGTCTAGTCTTGTTAAATTAGGTCTGATGTTTACATTCAAAGTTTTTATTAGATTTCGTGTAGTATTTTTATCTTAGAACTTTGTTTAGTATTACTCGCATGTGAACTTTTATCTATTATTTCACATTAACAAACTTTGTTAGATAGTAAAAATTTTATATTATTTATTATGATCAAAATCATTGGAAGTTTTAGATAAGATATTTCAAATAAAGATTTGCATCTTTAATCCCTTATGTGTTAACACATTCTAGGAGAAAAAAATTCATACATACTTAAATACAATGAATTCATATTAATTTACAAAATAATATATGTTTATTAATTTCTTCTTTAAACTTTATTTTTCCTTTCTCTAATCGTGTTTCCTTTGTTAGCCTTTTTATGTTTCTTTTTTTTTGATCATATTTAGACTAAGGACCTCTTGAGATATCTCTCCTCCTTCTAATTTCATACCATATGTTCTTAAAAGAACTTCTCTTTATTTACTATCTCATTTCCACTCATATCAAATAAAACAAGATACAACAACTGTTTTTGTGTTTGACACAAGATAGAAAAAATATATTTATGAAATTAAATGTCTTGTTTCCTCACAAGGTTGTATACCTTGTTTAGTTACTCCTAAATACCAAAATCGATATACAACATAGACTTCAACTTTTGAAGATCAATTGAAAAAAATCATCAATATAATTTTCTATTTTTTAAAATTAAATTATAAAAGAAAATATATTACCCTTAAATAATAAAATTGTCCTTCTTTTTATATTCATAAATAAAACCTTCATTATTAAAACCCGCACATAATATGTAATAGTTATCATGACTAAAATGAACATAAATTGAGTTCTCAATTTCCTTTTTAAGGATCTTCATTTGTCCATTGTTGTAACTTTGATTTTTTTTTTCTCAAAAGAAAACCTATGGTTTTTTTTCATGTATTATGATCACAATACTATGTTTCCAATTGTACAAGAGATCAATAAGACAAAATCAATATTGTTTTAGCCTTAGTACAACCTTTGAAGTAGGGAAACTGGATTATGATTAGCTTCATCGTGTATCAAGTAGCACAAAATTTTGATTAGTCTCCAAGACTCAATTGAGTATGGTTAGAATGCTAAGCGTTAGGGTTAGAGTTAGAGTTAGAGTTAGGATCAGGACCAGTCGGTTTAGAATTGAGAAGTGGTTGGAGAGCTTTGACAACAATTGTCATGTTTGGCCTGAAATCAGCTTCGTATTGCACACAAAGTGCTGCAACCGCTGCTAACTACATAACCATATTAACCATTAGTTAGAAACCTCATATTATATTGAACATGGAGTATACTTGATTGAAGACAACTAACACTTAATCAATAACTTTGTATTGGATGAATGTTAGAAACAAACTCTTTATTATTAGTTTAAATTTTTTGAAAACTACAAAATCATAGAAAAATATTATTTGTATTGGATGAATGCTAGAAACAAACTATTTATTATTGTTTTCAACTTTTTTGTTGATGAAGAGAAAGAACAAAAGAGCTAACCTTCGCAATTGCCTTAGGAGGGTATTCGTTATTCAATTTAGGATCCACGCATTGTTTCACTTTGTCCTCACTCAATCTTGGAGTTGCCTATAATAATTGAGAATCACATCACTATAAGAATATGTAATAATGGAAATAAAATTCAAAGTCAAATAAATAAATTAGGGGTATATTCATCAAACCATAATTATATGTTGAAGAACAAGGCATACCCAAGTTACAAGACTTTGTTGCCCTTTAGGCATTGTATGGTCAACAGGTTTTCTTCCAGTTAAAAGTTCCAAAAGCACAACCCCAAAACTATAAACATCACTTTTTTGGGTTATTTGTCCTGTCATTGCATACCTGAAAGTGAAATTAATTCCTTTTGGAAACGTGAAATTATTTTTAACACAAAAGATGAGTTTCACTTAAAATACCACAAACCTAAATATTGATTAAGAAGTTAGTGTGTTCTACTTCTGATTTATGATATCTATATAAAACTTAATAATACTTTCGTTAGGGTTTTTATAACTTTCTTTTATTGCATTAAGATTACTTAAGCTTACTTCATGTTATAAGACTATATCCAATGTTCTTAATGTTATATAAAATAGGAAAAAGATTTTTTGACACCATTTGATTACCATCTGACAACTCTTATAAGAGTAAAATAGTCTTAACAAAAGTTAACTTTTATATTTCTAGAATAACAAAGGATACTCTCACATGATAATAAAAAAAGTATGGTGTCAAAATACTAGTGTCTTATAAAATATTTAACATGCATGGCTTAACATAACTAAATATTTTATAAAACGAAAGGCCAAGAGTAGAAACATACTCTGGAGCATGATAACCAAATGTTCCTAAGACTCTTGTTGAGTGTAATCGAGCTGCAGTGTCAGAAGATTGGTTTGTCAAGTTGAAATCTGCAATCTTGGATTCATAGTCATTAAAGAGTAAGACATTGCTAGATCTAACATCGCGATGAACTATAGAAGGTTGACACTTTTCATGAAGAAACTCAAGTCCTTTTGCTGCACCAAATGCAATTTTTACTCTTTGGCTCCAATTTAAAACTGGACCGGGTTCAGCACCTTGTACTCCTTTTCTTCCTACAACACCAGAATCATAGTGTTTAATTAAGGTAGAGAGAAGTTTTCACCAATACAAGACCTCTTTATTAGTATTGTTTGGCCTACCATGTAATATGTCGTGCAAAGAACCCAAACTCGCATATTGATAAACCAAAATTCTGTTATTTTCCTCTAAACAATATCCCAACAATTCCACAAAATGGTCACTTTTCAATCTTGAAACAACTGATAACTGCATGATCAATAATGACATGATGTAAACTACCAAAATTTCACTACCCAAAACAATGGCTCGTTGAATTTCAAAATTTAGAATGAAAAAAGGCCTACTTGTGCTGCAAAATCAGAGTCAGGTTCTGGAGAAGAAGTAGTATCTAGCTTTTTGATTGCCACTTCGTTATCATCATTCATCTTTGCAAAGTAAACCCTTCCATATGAACCTTCTCCTATCAAAGCATTTGTACCAAAGTTGTCTGTTAATTGATTTAACTCATCCAATGAGATGGCTGGTATCTCAATTGGTAATTCTTTCTTTGGAGCACCACTTTTGACTATATTGCCCCTTGGCTCTCCTCTATCTCCTCCTATATTCAAAGAGGTTAATAACTCACTATAATGTAAATAATTAGTAAGTCATAGGTTTATGAATCATCCATAAACTATGAAATATATGTTATTATTTCATCAAGATAAATAATAATATTAAACAATTAAGATATCAAATTATAACATTATAGTTTATTTCAAGATAAATTGTGAAAGAAAAAAAAACTAATCAATATGTGAGTGCCAATAACAACCTCAAACAAGTTTCGAGAACAATTATGTTCTTATACTTATTATTGTAAAAATTTTATTATAAAAAAAAAACTTGTTTATGTTATAAAGGGTGTAATAAATGTGATACCTCCACCACCATATACACTACCCTTATCGAGTGATGCATTGTTTTGGTTTGCAGGTGGAATGCCAAAATCCTCTTCAGCACCTCCACAACACGACATAGCTTAAAATAGTCTGCCAAAAACAATGTTTCTCAATAAGCCACTGAAATTAAATCATGTCTAATCAATTATATGGAATTATTGTAGCCCAAATTTTCATTTTCCAAATAGTTTATGTTAAAGGAGGAAGCTATTGTCTTTGAAATTCAAATTCAAGATACCTGAAATTGAGTGTTACTGTAAAATAATATCACAAATTGTCATAGTTCCTCGTAAGTAAGATTCAAGAAGAATAAAAGGTGTGGTTTCATAAAGAAAAAAATGGTGTTTAACAATTTCAAATATAAACCACGTCTCATAATGTTAATTTATTTCTTTTTTATTTGAAACTTTTGCTCCTTGTTTAGGTTCTGATCATAACATTGAAATATATTGATCTAAATGAGAAAAGCAAGATTCTCAATTATCAAGAATATGTGAAAAAAGTAGAAGGGAAAGATGGAGAAATTATGTTGTTATAGATCTATCTTATCATTGTAACATTACATAAGCGTTCATGCAAAAAAAAAAACATGCAAAAAACGTAAACAAAATTAAAATCTACAGAAAGAAAAAAGATGAAGAAAGCATACACCAAAGACATTACCTCTGACTTGTTCTTGGACAAGCCAGAAATGCCAAGGAGACAATATGGGTCGATGATGAAACCTAGAGAATTATATAGAGAAAATTATGTACAATGAAAAGGTGGGTGGGAAGAAGAAGAAGAAAAAAACATAATATGTTGTTTTTCTTTCAACTTCTTCCAAATCAAATGAATCTCCACTCTGAACAAAAAGGACATGTTGGTATGTCTCCCGAAATAATCGGCTCTTAGCCAAAAAAACCATAACTTGAACCAAGTGTTGTCTTTAACCTTAACATTCCGAAGTTTGTGTATATACCACCACGATGCACTTAGTTCGTTTGTTACTATTTTAATGCACAACTCTATGATTTTTTTCCCATCACACCACAAATCAAAAGGTAATATCCTCATTTTCATGCAATGCAACATAACATATTTCTTACATAGATATAAAACTATAATTTCTATTGACTTACTTTATCAATGCTAATTTCTTTCCTTTTAGATCAAGTCAATAATAATGTTAAAAAAACGAAAAGAAATTTGTGACGATAAATATATATTTATTTCTTTTAATAAAAGGTATAGTATTTACTTTTGAAGTTTAGGTACATGTACACATACTCTATTTTTTAAATTTGAAATAAAAGATTATAATGGTTAAAGAAATAAGCATACACGAATTTATATATATATATTGCTAATTTTTTTTAAAACTTTTTTTAAGAAATATTTGTAAATTTTATTATGAATAATGGGTTTGCAAGAATTTGCTATTAATTTTTTTGAAAAATATTTTGTACAAAATGTTTTTTGCAAAAAATTCTGTAAAATATACTTGTGAATGAATTTTATAAATTTGTATGAAATAATTATCTATAAAAAAATTATCTGTCAATTAAAATTCATAAAAAAGTATAAAAAAAGACTTTTTTTATATAAAATTTTATAATAAATTTACAAAAAAAATCTTACTAAACATAAAAAATTCTAGTAGTAATAAGAAAAGTTATATATTATGATTCAAATTGGGTATACTAAACCATCACCCACCCAACCTATATAAAAATGGATTGAATTGGATTTAATAATCATAAATAAAAATCAACTCAAAATAATTGAATTAAATTAGGTCGAGGTTTAAAAAATAACCTAGTGATATATAAATCTAGTAATGTCAATAACGTTTTCGATAAAATATATTATTTTTATCAAACTATTAATAAATAATGAGTTAATGTAACCAAAATTAGTTATATTTATATAAATTAAAATTATAAATTATTATTTTAGAATACTTTCAAAAAATTTAAAATATTGAAGAATTAATCTAACTAGTGAAACTGCCTTTTTCTAATGAAAATAAATATAATTTTAACTTTAATGTTTTTTTTTTCTAAATTAGAAGTCTAAAAGAATGAAAAACTAAATAAATATTTTGAAAAAATTATGGTTATTGCCATTCAAAATATAGTTATAAAATTTATATTAAAAAAATAGAAACATGTGTTCGTTTCATAAATACTGAAATGAAAAGATTAACTTTTTTTAGAGGAAATAAAGAAATAACTTATAAATATTTACGAAGATTTGAGTATATCTTGACTTATTGAAGATACAAGTTGAAATTATGAAAGTGATCATCTGTATAAATGACAAATCGATGTGTGTATTTATATATTATCTATAAATAAATAATATATATACTCAGAATAGCTTTTAGATCAATCAATTTTGAGCATCACAAGTTTGGATTACACTAGATTGAAAGAAGAAAAAAAATTAAATAACCTTAATTATTTTAATATTGTGATGATTAGTTTTTTTTTTTTTAATTTCATCTTACTATTTTCAACGTTTTCAAATTGGTCTTAGTCTTTCTAAAATTGAGTCAATATAATCTCATTTGTTACTCATATTGCATATTATTTATGGTTTATGTCAAATATTATTTTTGAAACATTGTTATCATGACAAAGACTATACAAATTTATCTTTAAAAAAATAAGAAAAATGAAAATAATACGAAAAATTAAAAAATATCATAATAATAAAAATAAATAAAAAAACTAATTAACCTAAATTTTAGAATAAATAAATTTTTTGACTCACCTAAAACTTAAAGAAATGTGTTAGATTGAGCTTTTAACCTATCTAAAAAATTTTAAATTAAATTATGTGTTAAATTAAAATTTTAATTATTTAATTCATCACTCATGGTTTATTTAATGTTAAAAAATATATATTTTGTTTAAATTTTAAATATTATAAATCACATACATTTTTTCGTATTTTTACGTGGATGGCCGAAAGTTGTGGGCCTTTGGCGGCTTGTCTGGCCTCTAACTGCAAACCCGTGTCTCCGCTGTCTTCTAGATCCTTCTTCTGTCTTAACAATCTCAGTTTTCATTTCTACCTTTCTTCCTTTTTTTTTTCCCACTTCGGTGGAATTCAACACATTCAACACCATCGCATTCTAGATCCTTCCAACACCCGAACCCTCTAGATCCGAACCCAACACCACCGTTATTATTAAAACCACCGTTCTCCTCCCTTCAACGCAACAACACTCCGTTATTTGTACATCCGTTACGATGGCGAAGTTCGGCGAGGGTGATAAACGTTGGATCGTGGCGGACCGCGTTGACGGCACCAACGTTCACAACTGGCACTGGGCTGAGACCAACTGTCTCGAATGGTCCAGAACCTTCTTCCGAAAGCTTTTCACCAACGTCAACGTCGCTGACGGTGACGTCTCCGTCACCGTCAAGAAGGTGGACAAACTCGACGGCGAGGCCTACGTTAACGTGCGCAAGGGGAAGGTGATTCCCGGGTACGAGATCGGCGTGACGCTCGCGTGGGAGGGCGAGGTGCGTGGCGCCGACGGGAAGCTCCTGCAGAAGGTCGATGGCGGCGTCGAGATCCCATACATCTCCGATGAGAACGCCGACGAGGATCCCGAGGTTAGGGTTACGGTGAAGGATAGCGGAGAGGTTGGGAAGAGGTTGAAGCAGGTGGTGGTGGAGAAGGTGAAACCGGTGATTTTGGAGAAGGTTAGGGTTTGGGTGGAGAGCATGGCGAAGGGTGGGCCCGTGAAGGATGACCTTGAAGCGAAGAAAGCGGTGCTACAGAAGAGCGTTAGTAGTGTTAATAGTAATGGTAATGTTAATATTAATGGTAATAATGAGAATGATTCGAAGAAGAATGAGAAGAGTGAAGGGAAGAAGGGGTTTAAAACGATCAGTTTGACAGAGAGGTTTAATTGTAGGGCGAAGGATTTGTTTGAGATTTTGATGGATGAGAATAGGTGGAGGGGTTTCACACACAGCAATGCGAAGATTAGCAAGGAGGTTGGGGGCGAATTTAGTATTTTCGATGGGTCTGTGACTGGAAGAAATTTGGAGTTGCAGGAAGGGAAGTTGATCGTGCAGAGGTGGAGGTTCGGGAGCTGGCTTGATGGGATTCAATCCACGGTAAGTTTTATGAAATAAGTGGATTTATTTGAGTTTAGGGTTGTTTTTTATTTTTTTAGGATTGGTTTTAGAGTGTGATTTAATTTTCGTGGAATCAGAATTTTATAGTAAGAATGGTATAAGAACATATTCTAAAGCTAAGTTTGATAGTTAAAACCTTCGGAAGGTAGACTTAGGGGAAGGGATTAGATATTCATATCACTTGGAATTAAGGTTCTAATTCCTGTCATGTACAAATGTCTCTGAATTAGAATATATGTAGGGAATCCTAAAAATGCTTTTCTAGTGAGTTCAATTTTGATCCACCCGTTGAGTAACCTTTTCTACAGTTTTTCTGCCTGCCACAGCTAGTTTAATGGTGATTGGTCTGACATCAGTGAGATATGATATTTAAAATAACTATATTAGAAGTCCAATTAAATTCGATTTTGATGAGCTTTCTTATGAATCTGGGCAGGATATTTCAAAAGTGTCAATGAATTTTACAAAATCTCTTACCAAAATAGCTCTCTTTATTATAAGGAAAAAAAAAAGAAAATGAGGGATGGACGCTGAAATGCTATCAGACAAAGAAATAGAGAAAGAATTGAGAGGTGTGTAGGTATTATGATGATGACGTGATGGGATGAGAGGAGACCAATGGAGGAAAATGATGTGTTTTAATGAAGTCTTTGTAATAGAGGGACGTTTAGATATCATTACTCTTTGGAGAAGATTGAGCTTATGATGCTAGATTTTTATTGCTTATGATAAACTCTTGTCATATTTGGACATGAGATCTAATGAAATGAAAAAGAAGATTTTTATAGGTTTTATTAAGAAGTTTATGGAAGTAAACTAGAAAGAGTTTATAAAAAGTATCAAGTGTGTAATTGTTATGAGCATAAATTAGGTACCCAGAAGTTAACATGCTGAAGGTGTTGTGACTGGTGTTTTGTGATCTTTGAATTTGAACAAAGTGCTTATTTCTGAGGTGTGTTCCGAATTTTGCAGGTTAGGATTGTGTTTGAGGAGCCTGAAGGTGGAGTCACAGTTGTTAAGCTCACGCATAGTGATGTGCCTGAAGAAGACAGGTGAGTCACTGTTTGGTTGTTTTGGTCTTTTGACTTTCATTTGTAATTTGTTTTTGGCACCGAGGTAATGTGGTTACTTGTAACTGCAGATATGGGAATGCGACTGTGGTGGAAAACACAGAGAGGGGATGGCGGGATCTCATTTTCCAAAGGATACGGGCTATGTTTGGTTTTGGAATTTGAGGTTTTCCGGATACTATCTGTGTTGTAAAATTTTTCTTTTTTTTTTTTTTTCTTTTAAAGGATTTATGTTTTCTTTTTACTTTTAAACAAGGAAAGATTATTGGATTGACCAGTGCAAAAGACGAAGTGTCTTTTGTTCGATTGAATGATCTTTCTGGTTGTATCTTTTAATTAAAAATGGGATTTATCATCATTCATCAACTATTTTAATTTTATTGGTATCTTTTGTCACTGTTTTAGCTTTTGTTGTACAATGAAAACAGTCATAATTTCAAATAGAGCTAGATTGCTCCCAATTTACAAAACAGTTTCATAGTATATGCTAATTTCCAGTCGCATGTGTTAATTCCTAGTTATTTCCAGCTGTGTGTTGTGGTTTTTGTTCAGTTGAAATTGGATATTCAAATTAGTCTATACTTGGTGTGTATACACATTTCCAGTTGCATGTGTGTTAATTTCCAGCTTCATTGTGTTTTTTAATTAGACACTCAAATGGATCTTAGAGTAACTAACTTCCATGAACTTTTAGATTGCAAGCATGCATGTAATGTTTGGAGCGTGAATTATAAGTTATTAGGATCCTAAGCCAGTTCTAAAATTTGAATTTGCTTGTCATATTTATTTAACATATCTGAGTGAGTTAGCTTGTTAGAACTTGTCTGTTTTGTATTTCCTATTTGTCAGTTATGTGTAGGTTGTTTATATTTGAGTGAGTTAGCTTGGTAGAATATGTTAACTTATCTTTACTGTATTACCTATTTGTCACTTCTGTGTAGATTATTCCTTTTTTTCCCTGAGTATCGATCCTTATAAATTTCTTATTTGGGTAAGAGATGATTAATTTCTAAGCATTCTCTCTATTTTCACAAAACGCCGTTGTCGTCCATTGTTGTCTGCAGTTGTTTCTTGTAGTTCTCTCAAGTAAGCAACAGATTTGGCTTGTTTTTCTGAGGAATGGAGAACCCAACCAGTCTTGGAGGCAGATTCCTCTTGAGGAGTTGCCTCCAATCTCCAATCTGAATGGTTTTTGGATTCTACAATCGAAAAAAAAAATGGTTTTTTGGAAGTCATTTAGCTATCCGAAAATAAAAAAAATGACTTACAGCTTCTACAATCTTTCTATAATCTAGAACAGGTCCAAGAAGAAACTGCCTTAAGTATGAATTTGTTGAGCTTTGTATTCTGGGCCAAGTTTCCATGATTGTTGAAAAGAAAATTGCAGGAAAATATCAACAGACAAAGATGAACAGATGGATGAACTGTGACAATATGTGGAATCCCAAATGTTAGGGACACTTGGACCATTCAGAACTTGTAATTCCTTTTGACGAAAAAAGAAAAACTAATTGTATATTTGTAAAGGATTTAATGCTTGAAAATATTCTCAGAAGTTGATTTAAAAAAAATAAAAAAGAAATTTTGAATCCCATATGTGGCCATTGCTTCCTGCACCCCCAATTTTCTTGAACCCAATTTTGGAACATGTGTGATTTATCCAAACGATTGTTTCGTGGTTCGGATGACGATGTGTACTATCTAAAGGAAAAACTATGGAAAAAGAGGAGGATAGGTAGTTGTGGATATGTCAAGTTTTTATTGTAAGAGAACGATTATACTTAAAACAAAACTGTTCTCTTAAAATGGTTACTCTAAGAAGTTAGTCCAAGCCTCCAAATTTGGAAGGTGAATAGAAGTTTTATAATGAAAATTACATGAAATATCTAAGTTTAAAATAGGTAATCAAGCACAATATTTTTACTTAGTCTAGTAAGTTGCTGATATTAATTGGTTTTTATACAAGAGTGTGATAACGATCAAGTCATGCATGATTCTACAGTGTTACTGTTTTGGCGTCAAACTTGTATGTTTTATTTTGTATCTCATTCTCCTAAAACTTTTGCATGATTACTTGGGTTATTTACATTTCTCACAATTCAAGAAAATGACACAAATTCAAGTCTTACACGCTATCTATCCATACTACGACTCTTAATAACAAAGATCCTACTTGTCCATAGTTATTTGAAAATATAATTGTTCCACAAATTTTTTTATTATATCTATAATCTTTCATTGTGTTCTTCTGTTTTGTTTGTGTTTTTTATTAAAATCTCTAAAAAGTATGTGAAACATTTCATCATTCTTAACGATAACAAACTTTGATTGATGAAAAGTAGTGAATGATGAAAGACCAAAACTTGATATGAGAGTCTATTGCTATTGCAAGTTGAAAAAAATACTAGGATGTTTCAAAGTTGGGTTATATGTTTGGTTTAAAATACAATTGGTTTTAAAAAGATACATATAAATACATACATTTTATCTTTTACAAAAAAAATGTTCACTATTTTATGCTATAGTTACTGCTTAATATTAAATGTCAAGAATGTCTTTCTTCGTGTTTGACCTAAAGGAAAATTTACATATAATAACCTCTATAATTTGTTGCTTAGGGGGAGAGGAGCAAATGTGCGTTAAGTTTGTAAATTGCATGAGTCTTTTCATGGTTTTCAACAATCTATCTTCATGTGTTTGAATTAACACACTCAACTAAATTGTACAAATTATTCAATTTTTTTATTATATCTTTCGTGAAAAATAGTCATGTATTTAATTGGACATATTAGATGATATAATTGTAGAAAATAAATAAATAAATAAATATATATATATATATATATATTTATAAAGGAGATGGTGTAGTATTAATTGTGTATAAAATATCATAAGAAATGTGTTATATATAAACATAAAGTTAACAACAAGTAAATGAGCTTATGCTAATATTTCCTTAAACTGATAATGGTACGATTGAGAATTTGACAAATAAAAGCTAAAAGTGTAAATATATCTGCAATTAGATCCAAAGGAACAAATGGTAAATATATAGTGTCAGATCAATAAAATAACATTTTTTTTTCTGTATTTTTGATTCGTTCATGAAATACAAAGTTGCGAATAATATGAACAACGTAACAAATTTTGCATGGTAAAGTCTCTGTTCCATAAAACATAAGACAAATTATATTAGAAGGTGATAACATGATATAATTTTTTATAATATGGACAATAACTTGTTAAAACATTTATATTTATATTATATTATGTAAAGAAAATTCTTATACATTTCTTTTACAAATTTATTCTTAAATAATTATTTTGAATACTTTGTTTTAAATTAATTTTTTCTTTATTTCACTGTTTTTTTAAATTTAATCATGTATTAAAATTAAAATAAATTTTTATAATAAAAAGTTATCTACGAAACAAATAAGTTATCTACAATGAAATTAAGTTATCCATATTTACTTTTATAACTATAATAAAAATAATGATTTTATTCTTCAAGTTATAATAAAATAAATAAATAAATAAGCACATAGTGTACGTGTTTTTACTGATATTAAAAAAGTAGATTATTTGTCATGTGTTGAATAATTTACTTTTATTTTTAACTTCAAAATATACTTAAAATTTTATTTATGGGTAAATTAATATTATGATAAATAATTATGTGTCCCACATGACACTAGTTTTGTAATTAATAATTTGTTAACCGATAACTCAAGCTTATTCTCTCTCGTAGTGGCCTTAATCTATTTTTTAATTTTAATTTTGAAAGGTAAAAGAAATTAAAAAGAAATAAAAAAGATCCGTCGCCTGAGAGATTCGAACTCTCGCGGGGAAACCCCATGTACTTAGCAGGCACACGCCTTAACCACTCGGCCAAAGCGACTTGTTTGACAAGTGAAAGAAAACTATATATATTACGCGTTTTGAGAAATCTACAATATGCTTTTATAGTTATTTTCATTGAATTAATCATATCCTACAAAATAAATTTAGAAATAAGTTATGTACATATAAAAGTTAAATTTCAAATAATATTCATGTCAATTAGGGATAAGTGTGATTTGGACTTGATTAGATTTATAAGATACTTACATTTTAATTAATCAGTAGTAATAGCTTGAGTTTATTTAAGTTATGATTGAATAATAAAATCAAACAGAAAATATAAGAAAATCATAAAAAATAAAATGAAGTTGATAAATAATTTTAAAATTTATAGTGATTGCCTGTGCTGTAATATCTGACTCTAGAACTAGCACTGTGTGTGTGTGTGTGTGTGTGTGTGTGTGTGAGTGTGTGTGTGTGTGTGTGTGTGTGGGTGTGTGTGTGTGTGTGTGTGTGTGTGTGTGTGTGTGTGTGTGTGTGTGTGCGTGCGCGTGCGTGTGTGTGCGTGCGTGTGTGTGTGTGAGAGAGAGAGAGAGAGAGTTCTTTAGAGAGAGAAAAATTTACTAAAATAGAAAACGAAAAGTTTAATGGTGTTTTTATTTAAAAAGAAAAAGTACAGAAATGATGATAGGAAAAATTATGTAATAGTCTGAGACGTGAGTTTTTATTCTCCATACTTGTATGAAAAAAAATTATAAATGTATTTTGGTTCACCATCAAATTGATGTAGAATGGATTGGAATTAATTTTCTGACCTAGAATCAATACGTATTTGATTTTGAAAATCAATTAAAAAATAAAAAATTGAAATTGAATGAAAAGTAACTGATTCTTATTTTTCTACTGATTGTTACTGTTGCAATTTATCTTTTTCTTTTGTTTCTATTTCTATTTAATATGAAACTCATATTTACACTTTAAACTTTTCATATTGGATTATAATGTATTTCTTTAAGTCTTTCATTAAGAAGAATATTTAACTGTAATATTATTGGATTATCATATGACACAACACCAGTAAAATGTAAATCTAATTCACATAAAAAATTAAAATCGTATTTAATTTAAAATCTTAATAAAATGAACTTATAAATTTGTTTTCTTACATCTCAATTTTTTAACTTTATTCTGTATAGAACTTAGATTTATATTTAAATTTTCAAACATGTAAAATATATTATAATTATCAAATTTTGACACCATAGAAAGGAAATTGAAATTTTCCACTACAAGACTTGTATATTAGACCTTTTGTTTGATGATATTGTTAGATTCATGAATGAATAATGTTTAAGAATTAAGAGGATTTTCACAATCCCACAAAGCCACATTGTTTGACTTGGTTCAGAAATGACTTAGTAAGTGGCTAAGTATTAGTGGTCTAAACATCATCACTTCAGTTCACTCTCCACAAACCTATCTTTTCAGTCAAACCCATTACCCTCATTTCTATGCTTTCTTATGCTTTTTCACACCAAACATTATATACTCAATTTTTCCATCAAATTAACATTCATATACAACATTGCATAATTTAGGGTGTTTCTCATATAAGATCATTCATATAAATTGTATTATACACGTTCTCGTGTTAAATATGATCATAATAATTACCGAACAAACTTAAGATTACATACAAGATGCTAACTTATGAAAACACACGTATTGTCCTTATGAAAACTATTATTATTATTATTACTTTAAATTTTTTCATTTTTATAATTTTAAAGTTAATTGTACTTTCAAAAAAAGTTAAATTACCATTACGAAATTGAGTTTTGATAAAAAGTGACTGAAAATTTGTTAAATTTTGCATTTTCTGGTGTTCTTTCCCATGAACTTTTCCTTAGTTCTTGCAATCATGTTTTGTTGAGGAAAAAGGTCAATATTATTCATTATTCAATTGCCTAAAGTTCAAACAACCAAGCGTCAAATTTATACAAAAAAATGGTGTCAAATATGTAACCTAAATATTCTCTTTTACAGAACAGAAGTCCATGCTCAGCTATGTGCTCAATTTTAATAATTAAAAATATCATTAATTTATTTAACTAATGCATGCTCATCCCAGCTAATCCGGCTAAGTTTGAGGGATTCAGATGAGTTTAGTTAAAGTTTGATACTTTTAAAATAAATTAACTCCAACTAACTTAAATTTATCTAAGTTAATTACGATGTTTTTCTAATTTTAAATTACTCGTTATTAAAATTTAAGTTATTTATAATTTAAATTATGAATAATCGATTTCCTATAATTTAATTAGATTACACCCTGTTTTGATTTGAATTATATAATTACTTATATCATGTTCTGAAAATAAAAATGAATACAATAGTCTTATAGTATAAATGAAATTCGTTTTCAGATTCCACATACATAATTTTCTCTGAACCTCTTATGATTTATAGTAAATGCACATCGTCTTATATTTTATTCATCATTTTAATAAAAATTTTATATTTATATGGTTATAATTATTTTTTTACCTAATTTTCTCATATTTTGGATCATCGTTCCATTAGTAATCTTGATCCGTTTATTGCCTATAAAGAGGCAACCGACACCCAAAGAGATTTGTATATAATTGATTGACTTGTATCAAAAGACAACTTTCCTTGCATGTAGTGATTACTTCGGAAATCATGAAATTATGTGTCGATGAACAAAAATGCCAAACGAGTGGTACACCAAGTGTGATAGAGTTCTACCTATTGATCATATGAAGATATGTGTGTTAGCAAGGAGCCAACTTTTAAAGTTAAGAGTCTCGAAATATAAAGATATGTGGATTAACTATTCGTCAGCCTTTAAAGTTCCGAGTCTAGAAATATGAAAATATGTGTGCCAATGATCTACCAGCCTTTGAAGTTGCAAGTACCGGCCTTTGAAGTTGTAAGTCTATGGTGTCTGGAAATATGAAGACATATACATCAATGATCCCAACCGGGCAATCACCTCAGTGGTATCATCAGGTAGGCAACACCGAACTGTGAACGGTGAAAGAGATAAATAGGTAATTTTGCAATTAGGATAAACAAGTTAATAATCAAGTTTAAAAAGTAATTAAGTCTCAATTAAGTCAATCTTAATTAAAGGTATGTGTAGAAAATTATAAATACAGATAAAATGTTTTTGTCATTTTTTTCTTGCATTTTTTACTGTATTAATTATTTGCACCGAACAATACTTAATTGATTTAAGCATCAGACTCTCTTTAACAGATATTTTGATCGAATGAAAGACTAAATAAATAAGAATGACACCAGACTCCAATCAATTAGAAAAACGAATAAATAACATCGATATGAATTGAACAACTTCGATGAAATTTTAAAGACTAAGTAATTTTGTTTAGATAGACGTTAGCTTCGTTAGTCCCTTAAACCCCCAAAACAATATGTTTGAAAAAATTAAATTTTTAGAAATTAATTTTATCTTAAAAATTATATTTTGTTTATAGAAAGTAATTATGGTGTATTCCACACCAATTCCACTGCAACCCGTCATGGACCACACAATCTTTATTTACAACGATGCTCCCGTTTTTACTTTTCTAAATTAAAAAAAGTTTCATAAAATAAAAATAACCGACAAGGGAGGAGTTTGAACACCGTACACTATGTATTGTTGACTCTTCGTTTAACAGAAAGAGTGGTCACTGTCACCGTCGAGTTGAATCGCTGTTCGTCACGGAATCTCATAGTGAAGAATAAAATAAAAGCACTACACGTTTTTAAATCACTTTAAATTTATTTTTAAAGTTGGCATAACAAATTATCTATTGTTTTTGTTTAATTCTTATGTATTTGAAAGAAAAAGTTAAATAAATTATAATTCCTTATAAGTATTATCTATATTACATTCAACAGTGTCACATATTTTTAAACTCTAAATTAAAAATAATTTAGATACACGTTTTTAAGTTTTTCATATTTTATAAAAGTAAAGTTCTATGATAATTTTAAATTTTAAATTAAATATAGTAAGATGGTTGATCTTGATCATATTATCTTAAAAAACTTAAAGTTGAAAGAAATATTATTATAACTAATATCAATAAGTAATTTTTTTTAATATAATTATTTATCTATTGTTAAAAACGGAAATACATTATTTTGGATTTTGGATGTGATTAAAAACGAGATGAATCAAACTCGACACTAAAAATATATGTAACTATAAATAAGTATGACATTATATTTATGTAAAAAAGAAAAGTGAGACAGTATAGTTTGAATGTTTGTTTTAAGAACTGAAACTAACGTTAAAGCAAATTCAAGAACCTAAACTACAGAAACTAAAATACAAGGTTAAAATTACAAAAAAAATAAGTAAGAATCACGGTCTCTATGAAGTACACACTTAAACCTATATTTATTTTTCATTCACTTTACCTAATATTTCAAAATTTAAAAAAGATTTTGAAAACAACATTAAATTGGGACCCAAAATTACAACAGACATTTTGTTCATGCTAACGAAATTGGTGGGCATGTACTATTTAGAGCCACTGCAACTAAACCAAACCCTCTTTTCTCTCTGTTCGGTTTTGGAGTCACCACCGGCCAAACAGTTACAACACCACTTCTAAGTTGAAACATCCCTGTTTTCCAACATTGTATAAGTCCACACCAACATCACATCTTCTTTCTCTGTCTCTCTGTCTCTCTCTTTTTTCTATAATCTTCTTCTTCTTCTTCTTCCATGGCTGATGCCACCAAGTACATTCCCATAAACTCAGACCCCAAGAGCCTCTTCTCCATTCCCAAAACCAGAAAAACTCTAACTTTTGCCTATGCTTTTACTTTTGTCTTTGTTGCTTTCACTGTTTTCCTTGCCTTTTGCCCCTCTCCAAACACTTCCTCTCCCTTCTTCACCAACATATTCTCCTCCACTGCTTCCTCCACTTCCTCCACTTCTGCTTACAAGTCACAACTCTCTTCCATTTTCTCTTATTTCTTTAACACCACCACTTCTTCCTCTTCTTCTTCTTCTTCTTCCAATTCCTCAACCTATGTCACCACCACCGCTTCTAGATCTACCAACACCACTTTTCAATCTCATTCAACAACTAAAAAGCCTTTTAAAGCAACCCCTTTTGAAAACCAGACTCAAACCACTCCAACTACAAGCAACATACCCACCAATCACACGCCAAAACCGCATGATCATCTTGTGAATAAAAAGCCATCAAGTGCTTCCAATCATACACGAGTTTCTGGAGGGGGCGCAGAGAAAGGAGTTGTGCGTAGTAATTACACGGCTTCCCTGGTGAAGAAAAAGAAGGATGGGAACAAGGAAACGGATTCGAGGGTGGAGGATGAACATATTGAGGCTTTGATCAAATGTGATTTTTTTGATGGGGAATGGATTAAGGATGATTCTTATCCTCTCTATCAACCGGGGTCTTGCAATCTCATCGATGAACAGTTCAGTTGTATCCAAAATGGAAGACCTGATAAAGACTATCAGAAATATAGGTGGAAGCCAAAGAGATGCAGCCTCCCAAGGTAAGAGAATATGGTCAATTTCTGTTGTTTTGGAACCTGTCGGTGCTTAATGTTTTGACTCCATTAACGATTTTTGTGTTGTGATTATGCATTATGAATACTCAGTGTCTCACATCACTCGGGATTTAGGATTAAAACTTCAATTATTCGACATGAACGTCAAGACAAGACCATCTAGGACTTGCACTTATGTTGTATGATTTAGTTTTGGATAAAATTGAAGTTTCATTTCAATAAAAGGCATGCTGATCTTTAGTTGAAAAAACTGTATTACGAAATTACAGAGCAAAATTTCAATTTTGGTCAGAGAACAAGACCAGAAATCATCAAGGAGTTGCTTTTATGTTTGGTCCTTTAATTTCTAAGGTTTTTCATTCGATAGTGTTTGTGTTTTTTCCAAATTTGACAATATTTTGTTGTCATATTCATCTTGGTGTTTTGCGATGGTGATGTTCAAAGTTGTTTTGGGAATGTTTCTTGGGTATTTTGGATCCTAGTTTGTTGATTTGCTATGCAATTTGTTGTTGTAATTGCTGATAGGTTGGACGGACATAGAATGCTGGAAATGTTGAGAGGCAAGAGGCTTATTTTTGTTGGTGATTCCCTGAATAGGAATATGTGGGAATCTCTCATTTGCATCCTAAGAAACTCTGTGAAAGACAAAAGCAAAGTATATGAAGCAAACGGAAGAGTCCATTTCAAAGGGGAAGCTTCTTATTCATTCATATTCAAAGTAAATACCTAAGTCCTTCTATGTTTTCAATTTTTCTTCTAATGGTGTTTGCTTAATTGTTACACTAATTGCTTGCTAGGATTATAACTTCTCCGCGGAGCTTTTTGTGTCCCCATTCTTAGTTCAAGAATGGCAATTTCAAGTAAAGAATGGAACAAAAAAGGAAACACTTCGTCTTGATTTAGTTGGTAAATCTTCAGTTCAATATAAACATGCAGATATAATCATCTTCAACACTGGTCACTGGTGGACTCATGACAAAACTTCCAAAGGGTAAACTAAACACTTTACAATTTCTCTTAGATTCGATTGCAGTTATGTGTTTTCATTCTAAGACCTTGTTAACTAACATGTCCAAGAAAAATTCTAGGAAGGACTATTACCAAGAGGGAAGCCATGTCTACAATGAACTGAATGTTCTGGAGGCATTTCGCAGGGCAATAACCACTTGGAGTAGATGGATTGATGCCAACATAGATTCATCAAAGTCTATGATATTCTTCAGAGGCTATTCTGCTTCACATTTCAGGTACATGTGGTGGTGTGTTTGGATTCATCTAGGATGATGATCCAACATCATGATGAATACTAGTTAACATGATTTTAGTTCATTCACTTTGATACATTATTGTACTAAAGAACAAGAAGATTGACACAAACACTTGTTTGTAATTGTACAGTGGGGGGCAATGGAATTCTGGTGGACAATGCGACAGTGAAACTGTGCCAATCAAGAATGAGAAGTACTTGAAGGAATACCCTCCTAAGATGAGGGTATTGGAAAAGGTTTTGAAGTATATGAAAACCAAAGTGACCTATCTAAATGTCACTAAAATGACAGATTTCAGAAAGGATGGTCATCCTTCTATTTATAGGAAGCAAAACCTATCTGCAGAAGAGAGAAAATCACCATTGAGTTTCCAAGATTGCAGTCACTGGTGCCTCCCTGGTGTTCCTGATGCATGGAATGAGATTCTTTATGCTGAGCTTCTTTTGAGACAGTATCAGAATCAGCATCTGAAGAAAAGAACATAGGTAAACTAAACTACAAATTACTTATATTGAGTGAGTTTTGCTGAAAGCAGAACCACATGCAATATATATATATATATATATATATATATATATATACACACTATTCTTACCCTTTCTACAAAAGTATAGAGAGAAAGGAACAAACCATAAGAACAAGTTTTTCTAGATTTGTAAAGGTTCTTCACAAGTTCACTTGTTGTGAAAATAGTAAAAAAAGAGACTTTCCTTGAAAGTTTAAACTAAATGAACTTGTTCATGTGAAGTGTAGAAGTTAGTTAGGACATGGAAAAGGATAGAAGAATATTATGGGTGGTAAAACTTGTCGTTGTAAACCACCCTCTAAATTTTGTTTGTGAAGGTTGAGTTCTACTGTAATGTTCACTTTTATGTAACAAATTGTTCAGTGAATTTGTTTTGTCGTTATTATTTATTATTCATAGGATCCGAATAACATGTAAGTAAATTTTAAGTTTGGTGAGAGGAAATATAATTAATTTATATTCTTTGGAATGATGTTCTTGTTTGGTTTTTCTAGGAGGTTTCCCACTCTCTCTTCAGAGTATTTTTCTTTTCGGTGATAATTGTTTTTATGTTGAAAACGATACGTTGGTTTTTGTCAGGATTTGGATTTAGTCATAAATTATGATTCTTTGATTCTTTGTTCATAAAGAATTCAAATGGGTGTGAACTTTTTTCTGTGTATAGTCACGTGAAACCTTTGACTCTTGAAAATTATGTATTCATCACTGTTTATGTCGGTCCATGCTGTAAAATAATATTTTGAGATATATTTATAATTTTATTTAAGAATAGTAAATTAACGTGGTTCCTATTTTTCAACAAAAATGTGAACTCATTCCATTTCAATTCTTTGTTCACATTCAGATAGATAGATTTAGCTGTGTTGCTTTGATTTTATTAATTCTGACTAATATCATTATACAATTTCATCTTTGTAGGTGTTTTAATTTAATTTTTGAACATGTTTTTAATAATAAAAAAAAAAAAAAAAAAAAACTCCTTTGTGATTTCAAATATATGAAGAACGGGTCTTTGCTATTCAATTTGTTGCCTTTGTAATTAAAGTTAGCGAAAGGCTGAACGAGTTAATTTTTAAAAGTGCTGGAATAAAATGGAGTTAAATTGTATAATATTTTAAATAAATTGAACTAAATATATATGATATTGTGAATTAATTGAAGCAAATTTATCTTTTATAAATAGTTAAAAATAATTTATTTTTTAAAAAATGAATTCATAGAATAATTCAATTCAATTTTCTTTAAAAATATCAGTTTTTTTTTTCAGTTCAACTGAGTAGTATTTCGATTCAAATTTTTAGCAACCATATTTGTAATAGGGTACTTAGGATTAAATACTAAAACATATTATATATATATATATATATATATATATATATATATATATATATATATATATTATAAAGTGGTTGAAATATCAACATTACACATTATGGCTGCAGAAAAAAAAAATCAACATTACAAATTTATATTTCATCATGTTCTCATTAATTTTCGGTGCTATAAATGTCTTGAAAGGGATGTGGTATTGTCCTCTAATTTAGTCACAATTTAAAAAATAATAATATTGCACAAATATGTACACTTCACAATGGACCAACATATCAATTATGAAATATCTTTATAACTTTTAATTATTAAATATGGTGATGGGGAAGATGCTTATACAGGTGGTAGACTTTTTGCTTGATAATAACTGTGACTATGATCACTGAGAATTATATTAAAGATTGTTATAGCTGTTGTGGTAGTCCCATTATTTGTAACAATTATTACTATCAATATTGCAAGCTAAAAATTTAATTTAAGAAAAATTCAAATGAAAGAATTATGCATAAATTGAAAAAGTTTGTTTAAACCTGAAAAGTTGGGCTGGACTTAAGTTTGCATTAAAGTAGAGTCTCTTATGGATGGGCCGGACTGCTTTTGGGCCCAATATTATTTTTTTGTCTTTAAAATATATTGGAAGTTTTTTTTTTGACGACTTTTGTTACATATAAACTCTATCATTTTTATAAGTTGAATAGTTAGTTAGTAAATAAGTCATAATATCTTTAGTGATGGTTTCCTAGTGAGATTTTAACTTGAAGAAAACAAAAATCTTCTTTTATAAAGAGTTTATATGACCCACCAAGTTTCTTTTAACTTAAGAAAAATGTACTATATAATAAATTGTTCATCCAAAGTAAAAGCATAAATATGTAAGTAAATTGAACAAATTCTTAAATAAGAATTATTTAAGAATTATTTAAATCATAATAAAGTTAAAACAAACATATAAAAATACGAGTCCTTTAAAAAAAAGGTTATCATGGAATAAAATTAACTAACTTTTTTTAAAGAATGGTATCTCACATTATGGAACCTAAAAAAATAGTCAAAATCACCAAAGTTAATTTAAATTTTGTTTATAAGAACCCCATGTTCTTTGTTAATATAAATAATTGTTTCTTAAGTAACAATGAGTCATGTTTTTGTATTTCTCTTGGTCATGTAACACAGACAACATTAATCAGTGTTTGGCTTTGAAAGTAAAGAACAGATATTTTTGCAGTGCGTGTTGGAAAAAGTAATAAAAAAAAAGAAGAGTTTGGAGGGAAAGTGTAGGTGGATATTAGGGTAGTCTAGTAAGAGAAAAGGGTGAATGTTAGGTAATAGATGATAGGTGAGAGGGTTATGTTTATAGGCCTGTCCAAAGATCTACTTCAGATGCTGTCTTTAACTTATATGCAGTTACTCTATTCACATGCAAAGTCAAAACCTTCTCTCATCCCAACTTCTTTTCTCTAGATCTGTGGACAATTTTTAAAAACTTTTTAATTCAATTATTACTAATAACTTCTTAATTCACTATCTTTTTAATGTTCTACTTTCAAATTATTCTTTTTTCTTATATTAAAATAACTTATATGTTTTAAAATATCAAAATTAATGTATTTTTAAGATATTAAAAGATTAAATATATTTTACGTTTTTTAATTATTATAAAATATTTAATCTTTATATTTTACGAAGGATTAAATTTCATGTTTTTTAATCATTATAAAATATTTAATTTATATATTCTATGAAAAGTGTTAAATATATTTTAAATTTTTAAATTTGAATGCGAAATTATTATATATTTTAGTTTCTAAATTCTAAAAATTAATATATATATATATATATATATATATTAATTTTTTTAATTTAATAATATTAATTTTTATGGATTTCTTAAACAACATTTTAAATTGATATTGGATGATAAATGTTTTAAATCATATAAATTGTTCAAATAAAAGATTGAAACATTTTTAATATTTTTTAGTATTAATATAGTTGACTTAAAAAGACTTATTAAAAAAAACAAATGATATCAAAATTTGAAATAAAATTTACTTTTAATTTAATAACATATTCATTTTTCGTAAAAATTATATAAAACATAATCAAACGAATGACATGGAGAGTATTTATAGTGTCACAAAATAGTACATAGTAAAAAGATATTTTACTTTATTTTTGTAAAGTATTTTCTTATACTTTATAATTTAATGTAAAACTAAAATGTATTATTTTATAATAATTTAAAGAAAAAAATATTTAACTAATATAAAAAATTTAGACATGAGAAAAATGAAAAAGATTGTTTAGGGTTACTTATGGTATTATATGGTGTTAGTAATTTAGGGTTAGGGAAGGGGTTATCTGCAGAGCTAGACTGCAAATACAACAGTCGAAAACACTTTAACGCTGCTTTGTCAATTCAACCATTATCATTTACAGAAAACTAATAAACAAACTCCAACTTCATTTAATGTCACCAATAATCATAAATATTTAAGTATTTAAGTATGTACTACAAACATTAATGTGCTAAAAAGCATCATCATGGTACATGGATATAAAGAGATATCTATACTTTCATGATAAAAGTATGAGTTATTTGTATGTATTTATTTTATGGGTGAGACCGTAAGCATAAAAATTCTTTCCATAAAATCAATTCAAGAAAAACGATGAAGAAAAATTTATAAATATCCTGTAATGAAACAGAAATAATAAAATATTGATATATGATTATCTAGGGCGATTGTGACTTCAATGATTAAGAAAAAATTACGTCACTCTGAGTGATCTCTGGTATGAAAAAACAGCAATGAATCGAATATGAATATGATAGAATAATGGAGGGAAGTGTCGTCCTTGATTTAACTCAACGCGTGGGATTTGATTTTGTTGTATGCTGTTTGATATTTCATTTTCGTTTGTTGTACTCTTCACTGCAGCTGATAGAAAAGCAAATAAATATGGGTGAATGAATGGTTGGGGATTTTATCAGAAACCATCATTGGTCAAATTCAAGTCATGGATGGATCCTTCACACCCAAAACTAATAATTCTCCTCATGTTTTTGCTTTTCAAGATAATGCTTCTCTACAAGGACATTCATAGTCCTATTCCTATATTCGTCAACAACAATGTCTCAATCATTCACTCGTCTCTCTTCATTTTTATTCATTGAAATACTAATCATTATAGCGGAACATATTTTAAGAAATAAACTTTAAATTTAACTCAATTCCATCAAAATAATTTGTAAGATAAGGTTTGCACTCTATTTATAAATATACACTATAAAATTGTCTTATCACTAATCAATGTGAGACTTCCAATAACATATACATGTTTTTTATTCTTGTTTTCAAGAATTAGAAATTGTTATTTTGAACAACCTTCATGTCCTTGCAATTTGGTAGAACAAGAACATGTTAGAAAGCATCCTTAAATTGACCATGAAGGTTAGAATAACATCATGTATGTAATGTAATAACCTATGTTGCCCGGATACGGATATGGGTACGGATACGACACAAACACAAATACGAAGATACGATTAAATTGAAAAAACATAGGACACGAGACACGACGTGTATAAACATGTTAAATTTGAAACTGTCAACTAACACAAAAATGAATCCAATCTATCTATTTAGTATCCAATATGCGAAAAGTAGTGATAAAATAATATTTGTTCCTTATTTTAATCATCAAAATCATGTTAAAAATAAAAAAATATCTTTCAAATTGGATATAGTATATCCTACAAATATCGTATGAATGTCAGTGTCCGATACGTATCAAACACAAAACACGTTATTTATGAAATGTGTCGGAGCATCATAGATGATAACTGTTGAAACAAAGGAGCAAAAGTTTTGATTGGTTTAAAAAATTAAGGCTTGGCCATGAGTTTTGCTGCGTGGTACTTTTGTAAGGCGTGCATGATCGTAAATTAATTCATGTGTACACCCACCAAACTACAATCATCAAAACTTACATTTATATTGTAGATTCGATCTAACACCATATTGTGTTTTTCCTAACTTCCCTTTTTCACTATCATGCCCCCACATTCATATAGGTTTCCACATCCATTAACAATCTATGCATCATCACCATTGCTCAATAGTACACACCAAAACCTTTTTAAAAGAATAATCATCAAATCAATGAGGATTGTTTTTGTGGGATGAATAAAAATAATGAAGTTCTTATATATAAAAAAAAATAACAAGAATGAAGCTAGATTTGTCTAAACCAATCAACATCATTACCATCACTATCCATCACCACAAAATTATTTTCACCATTGTTAATGCATACTGTCATATGATAATAATAATTAATAATAATAGTAATAGTGACAATAACGTGTAATGGCAATCTAAGAATATATTTTATCGATTTATAAAGTCTTGATATTTAAGGCTTTGCACAATGTTTAAGGAACACTTAAAACCGCTGATAATTGGCATATTTAGTATAAAATATCTTCATTTAATATCTACAATTTTAACTATTAGTTTATACTACAAGAAAATATGGCAATTTCGACATTCAAGTAGGTAGGAATATATGTGGAAAATAAATTGGTGAGACTTGAAAATTGTTAAACATTAAGAGTTTAAGAACAAAATTGGGAGATTTAAACATTAAGAGTTTAGAAATAAAAAAGTACTTACAGACATATTATTTACGAACACGCATTCCTAATAATTGATTCAAATTTGTAAAATTTTAAGGGTCTCATATTATGTTTAATATTTTTTATTTTACAATTTCATAAACTCTAATCAACAAAAAAAGAAACATGTATAGAGTTCCACATTTTTATTTCCACAAATTAACCTTCTATATTAAAAAGCATGTCACGAGTTATAAAGATTGATCCCTGGCACCGTGTGTAAAAAATCTAATGATTTGCGTTGTGCATGCATGCAATTAGTATATGATGCATAATTATTCATACACTTAGAAGTTTTAACAAATTACTTACTTTCATAAATTAAAAAGTTAAATATATTTTTTTATTTTTTAGTGAAAATTAAAATTGATTTCTCTTAGAAATCTTAAATCAATTTAGTTTTTTATCTATAAATATGTGTAAATTTATTTTTTATATTAATATTTTTTTTACGTTTATTTGACGTTTCAAACGCGTTTTTCGTTAAACATTGAAGCAAAAATGTGTTAAACAGTATAAACAAACTAAAATGCTATAATAAAATATGTTCGAAACGTTAAATAAACTTAATAAAATTTGATTAAAATAACTAAATTCACACATTTAGAGAATTGAGAAACTAAATTAAATCAAAAATTTTAATCAAAACTAATTGTAATTTTTACTGAAATTTAGATAAAAATATATTTAATCCAAATTAAAACAACCCAATTACAACCACAATCATGAAAACCGTTGGCCATTAGTTATTCCTGCGATGTTGCCATAGATTAGTTGTTGCACATTCAATTAAGTAAACCCTCCGGCTCACTCTTCAATAATCATCATATTCAAAAAACAGAAGCAATTAAATCACTATTTTTGAACTTTGAAAGCATATATTCAGTTAAACTAATTGAGACTTATTGCAGTTGTGCTTTAAAGTACACATTCCATAGAGTGATTAATGCAACCAAAGGTGGTAAGGATTTAAAACCTCCCACAAAATAAATCAGAGTCATTACATGGTTCAATTATTATTCTCCGAAGTACTTAATTTCGAAAAGCTCCATGCACCAGTAATAGCACTGGCCCTACTGCAAAAATTACAAGTACATAATAGAGTAGGGTACGTTAAGGGTAGAAAGGTCATTTAAAAGTTCGCTCTTCGTGTCATCATGGCAAAGGAAAATAAACGAACCAAGACAAAGACCCAAAAGAAAAAAATAGCCTTTCATTTCATTTCACAATTTCACCACCAAAAAGATTGGTGCATTCTAACCGATCGACAAAAAGGATCATTCATCGAAGAGAAGAAAGAAAAAAACAGATGAATGAAAGAAGATAAATAAAAATTTAAAATATATACAAAACGATAAAAAGGGGTGGTGAATCCTTTGTCTTTATCCTCTATGATATACCATAATATCGAACTATTTATATATATATATATATATATATATATATATTATATATAATATATATAAACCATCCAAAAAAAAAATTGTTCATTGAATGAAGATCATGAAGAGGGTATCTGATGGGCTTGAGCTTGGGCTTGTGTCTGGGTTGCTTGGGCCTGGGCATTGGGGAAGGGCAATATTCTGGGCTTGCTGAGAGATAACTCGACAGGGAGTTGAGAAGCGTTATTGTTGATGGTGGAAGAAGTTTGGTTCGTTGTTGTGGAATTTGTGGCAACCCTTTCACAAGAGGGACACATGGTGAGAGTTGTGGCCGGAAGCTGCATGTAGAATGGTTGAGAAGTTTTCAAGGCTCTGAGTTCTTGAAGCTCCTTCTGCAACCTTCTATTCTCTTCTGTCAGAGTCTCACAGCATCTCTTCAAATACTCACAATCCACTTCTGTTTGCTTCAACTTTGTCCTGAAATCACATTCCCAAATCAAACACAACACAATGTTTAACATTAACTTGAACAAAATGTTAACGAAGGTGGTTGTTAGTTAAAGATTCAGTTACCTTGCCCTTCTGTTCTGAAACCAAACCTCCACTTGACGAGGGAGGAGATTCAACTGTTTAGCCAAAGCAAGCTTCTGCTTCTGCAAGTTATGGTCAAAATTAATAAATAAGTTAACAATACAAAGAAAGAACAAGAACAAACGAACTAATCTAGTTTATCCAAAGAAGAAACAAAATGGTGTTCTTGTGTTATAGCCTTACCGGATTGAGAGTCGTGTGTTCTTTGAAGCTTTCTTCGAGAAAAGCTGATTGTTCTTTGGAGAGTCTGAGTTTCTTCCTGGTTGAGCCATTTTCTTCGTCATCACTGGCTCTGGTGCCTTCACCCTCTTGTTGTTCCCTCCTGTTTCTTCCTCCAAACTCCGCATTACCGTTTCTCATGCTGAAATCCATCTGAAACGGCGACACCGCACTGCTCGGCGACGACAGCGACGTCCCGTCATCGCCGTCCTCCGTCGCCGCCGGAAAAAGGTTTACGTCCAGCACCCTCGCCGCTCCACCTACAGTCAAGAACCACAACACACCAAACTTTAGCAACACATCACAACTTAACACAACACAGCTCTCATCATCATAAGAAATTACAAGATAACAAAAACAAAAGAAATCTTCAGTGTTCATTCATCCTAAACAACGAAAACAATTTTTTATATCCATGAACATACCCAACACGAAGAAAGCATCAGCAAACTGAAAATTTTATCTTTTAACTGTGATACTCAAACTAGGGAAATCTTTAATGTAAACTGAAAATGCAACGATAATCTGTTGTGTGTGTGAAAAGGGATGAGATTGAATGAGTGAATGCGCGAAAGAAACGTAAAAGGGAGAGAGCATTACATGGTTCAGCGAGCCAAGGGATTCGAAGCTGGGAAGGAGGTTGGGATCTGAGAACGGGAGTGAAAGGAAGAAGATCAAGCTGAACCGGTGGATCTGAAGAACCCCTTTTCTCAGCATCACTTCTTTTCTCGTCAAAGCCTTTCCCCGTTGCTATGCAGAACCCAGGAGGGTCCTTGGAGGGTAAATTTGCAGGCTTGTCGAGAAAAGTGAAGGGCTTGGAAGTGTCGCCTAAGCTCAAAGCCAGTTCCATGGTAAAGGGGTGGATAAAAGGTGCGTAATTTGAAGCAACAGAGGAAGTTTTGAGATATTGATGTTGTTGTTGTTGTTGATGTTGATGATGATGATGATGTTGTTATATATGTACCGACAGAGAGTAGTTGTAGTTTGTTGAATGGAGAAGAGGGTTAGAAAGGGCACATTGGGTTGGTTGGTTGGTGTTGGTGTTGCAGAAAACCTCTTCTACTTGAACTCGTTGTTCTTCTTCTCCTTAGAAGCAACAAGAACAGCAACAACACTGCCTTTTTATGTTGGCTTCTTCCCTTGCCTTTGTGGGAATAAAGATTGACCGACAAACACAGGTTGACAAAGGCACGTGAATCTATTTAAATATTCAACCGTTGTCATGCCTTCCCCCACCACCACACTCCCATAAAATACACCACCACCATGTACACAACCATTTATATATATATATATATATATATATATATATATATATATATATGTGGTAGCTTTGTACACACTTCTCATGGTTTAAGATAAGAGAGAGAATGAATTTTATATATATGTGTATTAAAATGAATTAGTAAATACTTTTAATCAATATATTATTCATAAGAATTAAAAAATAAATAATTGTATAAACCAAACATGTAATCAATTTTTTTTAAAAAAGTTGGAAAAGTATTTGTACCACCAATTGAATTGAGCATTTATTTCAATAAACTAGGGTTACCATATTGCATTTCTAACCTAACGTACATAGACCGAATGAAGCAAGAGAATGTTGTGGGATTGTATATACATAAATAATGAAGCAAATGGAATTAAGAAATGATAGGATTAAAGTTTGGAGAATCTAGAATGAAGGAAAATTATAATTAGTGGTCAGAAAAAGCCGCCTGAGATTCTATTAGTTATTTTCCAGTTTATATACCGTTTTAAGTGAATCCGGTTAGCCCTATTTTGGTGTTTTAATTAATTTCATGGGTAGGTGAAGCTTACTCGTGTAATAAATTTGAAGAACAAAAACCACAACCCTCTTGGCACTTGTCATATTTTTATTCCTCTTTCTTCTTATCTTCCAACAAGAGAATTTTTCTACGCAGCAGAGTTGTCATGGTCGAAAATTTAATAAGACGATACAAAATGCTTAAGCAAAAAGTGGTATAAAGAAAAGGGGTACAAAGAAATTCCATTCTAGTGTAATGTTGTGGTGCGTACCGAAGCAGGAAAAAGTGGTACAAAGAAAAATGTGTAGTCAATTTTGAACTGAGTTTAAGCAAAGAGATAATTAAATGTGGTTTTTCTTTTTACTGAACCAACAACCCCCATTAAATGGAGTGAAATTTAAGAGGGTTATAGAAAGAAGAAGAAGAAGAAAGAAAGAAAGAAAAATAGCGTCATGATGAGAAGAAGAAAATGATATATCATCTGAGAGACATGTCTGGGATTATAAACCTGCTCCTGTTGTCTTATTGATTAGCCAGTATATATGTTGGCCTTTCATCTATCGTCACCATCATGCTTATTCTCATTCTCATTATGCATGACAGTATGATAAGAATGATCATTTGTCTTTGGTACCCAATACAGAATCATGTGGGCTATGTCTATTAAGGCATGTATAAACAGTTCAACTGTACTGTTTCAGCCTTTCATTTTCCCCATTAATTAACCCTAATATTATCTATCTATGTTTCTGCACTTTCTTCCCACTTAAATAATAACCCTAAAAAGATTACCAGATTGTTTAACTATTACTTCTGTTCAAGTGAAATCACATGCTTCTTCTAGCTTCCAGCTAAAAAGATCTTCGAGCTGCACAAAAATCCTATTATTTTATAGCACTCAGGATATTTATGAAATAATACGTTAGGGTTTTTGTTTGTATTTGTTACTTTTCAATAAATTTTTTTTTTTTTGTGTGGCTACTTTAATTTTTCAGTCTTTACAATAAAAACAATTTCATGATAATGAAAACTATTATAAATGACAAAATTCAATTATTTGAGATGTTGAAATAATAACAAGTATCAAAATAAACAAATGCTGCAAATTTTTATTAAATATAGCTTTTAACTATAATTCCCCATGCATTTCTCTACTGATTTATATTAAAAAAAAAATTGTCACGAGTTAGAGTCTGAAAAATAATAATAAAATTTTGTTCTTTTGTTGTTTTTTAAGTAAACATCTTTAATTCTTTGTTACTTAAAAGACCACATAAATCGCTAACCTGTCAACTTATTTATATATTTTTGCAAAAAGAGCAAATCTTTATTAAATAAAATAATAATATTTTTTGGTATTGTAAAGATGGACCACTTTAGGTTTTAAATTTGTAAACTTTTCCCTTTAAAAAAAAAAATGTTACATATATATATATATATATATATATATATATATATATATATATATATATATATATATATCTTGGTCTTGTTTGTTCGTTAAGCTGTCTGTACGAATCACCAGCTAGTTGGCCGCAAAAGCACGTTTGAAATAAACAAAAATAAAGAATAATTTTATATAGGTTTATGTTATTCAATAAAAACTAGTTCATTTCTTTTTAGAAATAAGCGTGATGCGTGGGAAGAAAAACATTGGAAAAAAAGGTGGATGAGATGATTAGCACGAGATTTGAATTTGACCTAATTGGGATTATTATAATGCATTCATTAGAGAGACAAACCGACCGGGTTTTACTATTCCAACAAAAGTTTTCTGCTTTCGATCTTGGTTTATGTAAGCAAATGAATTTATGGTTCATGAAAAGGGGGAACCCAAGCTTCTTTAATCTCTACCATCTTTTCAACCATTACCATCTTCAAAATAGACATGCAAAACCGGATCGTTAAAAGTTCGTAAACAAAAGAAAAGAAGAAGATTGGTATCCAATGACAAGAACTCCTTAAACTGAGGGTCGGGTGAGATGTGTACAATCAAATCCAATAATTACTTTTCTTTCCTCAAATTTTAAATATTTTTTTTTAACTGAGAAAGAATTTAAGTTTTATAAATTATTAGAATGTCAAAATAATTTTTTTTTATTCAGTTACATTACATCAGTTAAAAATAAGATGAAGAGTATGAAATTTTTTGTGGAGAAAACTACAAGAGAAATTAGGGAAATGAAAGGTGGTAAAAGGGTGAGATTTTCTAGGGAAAAGGGAGGAGGGGTGGTCCCATGCGCGTGGGAGGGATAGGTTTGGAAAGAAGTGGTAATTAAAAATAGGCACACAGAGGAAATGAGGAGGGTGAGATATGTCATGCTTTTGGGATCATTGCAATAATTGAAGTGATGCAGGCTTTAATGATAAGCTGCAGAGAGAGATGCGTGAATTATTGGATGGGTCCCTCTTCTCTCTCTAAACCAACCATGCCATAAAGTCACACTCCTCTAATAATTCTCCATCCAAATAATTATATTATTTTTACACTCTTATTTATCTCTCGTAATTCTCAATCATGCAAAAACACCATCATTGTTTCATGAAATTTTATTTACAGTTTCACTGGGAGTAACTTGGTCAAACAATGAAACAACAACAAACAACCACCATGGAATCAAAGTGACACGTTTCATGAATCTTGGAGTAAAATATTTCTTTCTCCAATGACTTCAAGATCAAAGTTCCTTCGTTATCCAAATCTCAACCCAAACACGTAACACAATATTGAATGTTACAGAGAAAGATTGTTCTAATCTTAAGGAGACTTTCTTTTCCAAAACAAAATTTAACAAAATCCAATCTCATTATAATATGAAAGAAAACTAAGCTATTTGTTGTTGGTGAATCAGTGAACATGCCAGTTCAACATTAAATAAAGCCACTACCTACCATATTAACGTAACTATCATTTTTTTTAAACAGGTTCTCATTATAGGTCATATTCTTCTTCATTGACTTTGAAATGAAACTAGTATAGATAATTCAAAATAATGCTGCTGCATGAATACGTATGCTACCACATGAGACCAACGTTAGGTCTTCAAGTGGGTTGTTAAAAACTAAAAATGTGAACAGATAACATGACTTTAATTCATTCATTAGGTTATATAATTCCGTATTATGCAGTACAAATATATCATGCTCTAATATATATGATTGATTCAACCCAGAAATAGATTAGAACAGAAACTAAGTATTACAAAATGTAGATTGTTCTGTACGTGGAAAGAATGGAAAGAATAAGAAGAACACATAAAGGATATGTGTGAGATATTTAAAGCCATGAGTCATTTGATTTTTCTTTTTTATATTATAAATACTTTAAAAAAAATAAATAAATATATTATAATAACTTTAAATCTAATTCAACCTTATAAAATCAATTTATAAAATAAAATTTATACTGTTTATATATTAGAAATATATATTATAAATTGATTTTATCTATAATAATCAAAAAGTTATAGTAGATTATTATGAAAATAATTTATAATGATTTAGTTATATAAAAATAAATCTATAATGACATTTATACCAAACAATTAAAACAATATTTCTCAAATTATAAAAACAAAAAAAAAAATTCATCGTGCACATAGCATCGAGAAACTACAGCCATCTATCGAATTATAAAATATAAAATATCTCAAAGTGAAATAGTCATGCACAAGATTTAAGATTTATTTTTTTGTTCTTGTGTGTAATGGCAAGAAAAAAAATCCTACTTGAATACATTCTAACTATTTATATATTAATTTTAACTGTAACTTCTCAATTTGATGGATTCAAATAGAGCTAAACTTTTAATATTGTAGTCAAGTTCAACACACCCATTATTGATCTGTTTTAAGTCACAGAATATTAGATTAATAGATTAAAAGAAAAGAAAGATGGAGGGCATTTTCTGATTTTACGATGTGGGTTGAATTATGGAATGAATGATGAAAAAAAAAAAGATTGATTATTTAATGTTAGTCACAAGAGTGAGTGAGTGATTGGCATTGAAGAATGGAATTTGGAGGCACGTGAGAAAGGGTGGTAGTCACGTGAGAAAGGGGGTGAGTGAGTAATGATGAGGTTTGGTGTCAGAAAGAGAGGAATGACGTGATAGAGGAGAGACAAGTCATGGAAAAACAATAATAATGGGTCACTGCACTCTCTCTGCATCTGCATGCTTGTAGTTACCTCTACTGTACCCTCTCCTCTGCTCCCAACTGGCCACAACCATTAATCATCTCCACCTAATTAATCTCCTTTATCTCCACTTTCCTTTTCCAGTTTCCCACTTTCCATTCACTTCATAAATCAAATATTCCATTTCTTCCATACAAAATCAAAATAACTTCTTAACTATATTTTAATTATCTTTTTATCATGCATAGAGCATTCCGTATCGAATAAATAGAATATATTTTTTAATATATAAGTGAGTGATAATTTATTTTATAAAATGGTTTCATGATATTAAAAGTTAGATTTAAAGTTTAATTTTTAACATAATATCATAGTCATGAGTTAAAGTTTATTTTAATGAAATTTATTGTTCGAAATGTGTATTATTTTATTCATTATCAGATTATTCATTAATGTCAAGTCTCACGTTTGATATGTATATATCTTGACGAAAGGATATGTGTTATATCAATTAGAGATAAAGTCAATTTATAATAAATAAGATAGTACAAACCTTATTTTACAAGTCAATCTTGTAAAGTTGACTTGGACTTCAAATCCTATTCTTAGCCTCAAGTTAGATTAGTTTTGACCAAATCCAAATTGATATAACCATTAAACATTTACATTCACATAAATAATAGACATTGTAGTGTAGTTATACTACTAAATAATATAGACTAGGTTGTGAGGTAATGGTATTTAATTCTTTATATAACTCATCAAAATAACCTACAGATAATGGGTTGTCGATAATTTTGATTTACCAATGAATTTTGGTGATTACTAACAAATTTTGTCCATCAATAAATTTATATTTTCTATTATTTCACCCATTATCAAACCATTCGTTAGTGTTTAGTCTCATGCTTGATGTGTATATGCCTCAATGTGAGAATGTGTGTTAGCAATCTTATATCGACTATAAATAAGACCAATTTACAATATATAAGTGAGTGAAAACCTTACATTACAAATAGATTTTGTGGGGTCTAGTTAGACTTAACTTTTATTATTAACATGAAGTTAGCTTATGTTCAATTTCATATTAATATAATCGTTCAACATTTTACATTCATATAAATAATACACATTTTATGTGGTTATATTAATAAATAATAGGGTTATGCATGTTTTTAGTTTCCTGAACTATGATACGAAATTAAAATTTATCCTTGTTTGAAACTTTGATATATTTTGGTGACTAAATTTTAAAAAATGACTTAATATAGTTATTTTAAACCAATTATGTTAATTTGTTGAACTTGTCAAACATGTTATCCAATATATACTGAACGAGAATATGTCAAACGGTGTAAATAGATCAAATGTTAGCATGAAAGCGTGTGACACGTAAAAAAATAAAATAATTAAGTTAAAAGAACTACATTAATTCATTCTAAAGTTTAAGGGTCAAAATTTATCAAAATTTTGGACAAAGACAAATTCTAATTTAACGTCAAAATTTGAAGACTAAAAACATACTTAACCTTAAATAATAAAAACTAGGTTGTGAAACAATGGTATATGATTCTTCCGGTTAAATAAATTTTATAAAAAAAAATATAAACATAAACTTTTATTTATTTAAAAAATTATTTATCTAAAAATTTAGTATCTCTAAATATGTTTAACATTAGAAAACAATTAAAATGTTGTTATTTTATCAAAGTATAATGATAAGAATAAGATAAACATAAAATTTGGCTAATCAAATTCTAGACCTAGACATATAATTCATTTTCTTTTAAGAATTTCACCAATTTTTTATTACTTTCTCTAGGTGTTTTGCAAAAGAAAAAGATTAGTTGATGTAGAACTAATATTTGGAGATTATTCGTAGCTGGATAAGATCTCCAAAAGAGATATAAAAAAAAACATAAATATTTGAGGATATTACTATGAGTGTTAATGAGTGTTCAGTAAACTATGAGTATAATATAACTTAGTTTAACTTGATTATTTTACACAATTTAATTCTAGATGACTTGACTTGCTTAAAAATATTTAATTCTTCTAATTTATTTTATATATTTTATTGTATTATAATCAAAATTAATGGGTTCAACTCATTTTTTTTATAGTAATAAAATAAAAGTATTTTATTATTTTATCAAATATTATTATAACGATAATAGTTAAAAATTAAAGTGTCAACCAACATAGATTGACAAACAAATTAATTGAGATATAAATTATTCAAACATTATTGAATAGCATTCGCAATAAGAACATGTTAACTCATCAATGAAAAAAGTTGTCACTACAAAATATTTAATGATAAAAAAAATCACCGATAAAAATTTATCAATGGAAAAATATCAATCTATCAAACAAAAGTTATCAACAGATTTTACTGAAAATTTATCATTGACGAATATTTTCGTCAATAATAGATCTATCGAAAAAAATCATTATTAATATATGTCAGTAAAATAGAAATTTTATTACCAATTGGAATATGTGTTTCTAATATATATATGTCATTAAAATTCATGAGTGGAAGTCTGTAATTTGTAGTGTTCATTATGAATGGATATTTTCATCAAAAAAATTCGTCAATAATTTATAATATTTATTTTGGATGGATAATTTTGTCGATAAAATAAATGTTAAAGTTTCAACTTTGGACTTTGACCATGGTAAAATTTTATATCAATAACTTAATTTTCTAGAAATTTATCGATAAATCTTAAAATAATTGGAGGAGGAGGATGACAGGATGGTGGTGATAATTACAAACATGATGATGATGACCGAAGAGGAGAAGAGAAAACGAAATAGGGAGAAAAAAAAAGGAAGAAGAGACGAATAAGGATGAAGAAGACTCAATTGCGACCGACGGACAAACTTTTGTCCTTAATAATTATTTAAAAGTAATTATTAAAAATTTATGATATTAAGTAATTATTGTCAAATTTTTTTATCCATCAATAAAATGTATCAATAAACATTTTTTACTTATTTTTACTGTAAGTAATTCATCATGATTTATCTATGATTTTTTTTTAACTATCGATAAATTTTGAACGGTAATAATGCTCATTTTTTTTTTATAGAATAAAAGACAAGATTAAATATTAAATATAGAGTTATAATTTATGTGAAAGAGTAAACAAAATACCAATGTCATCTAACACAAACTAAAGAAATGATCATAAAGAGTTTCTAACGATTTATTATAACGGTTAAACAAATTATTAATAAAAAATATTTTTTAGTAATACATTAAAGGGAGATTGATATGAATAGATGATATGAAAGCGTTTATTTATTTTTCCTCAAATAACTCTATTTATTAATTTTATATGGTAAAGAATGTACTTCATTTTTAAAACTAGATCAGAAACTGACTTCCCTCTCCCATATCCTTCTACAAAGAGAAGGTTTTTATTTTCTACTTTTATGATAATGAAAATTGTAATATTTCTATTTTATTTGTATATTTTAATTTTCATAATTCCAAAGAATTAATGCTATATATATATATATATTTAAAATAAGTTTGTATAATTTAAAAAAAATATAATGTATATCCATGACTATTACTCTCAATTCTAATTTATTAGAATTTTGGGTATAGAAAAACAAAATATATGTAATATTAAATTTTACAATATAATACCTTTAGGATCCTGTAATATTTTTTCTATTTAAAATTTAACTAATATATATTATATTTAAAATATGTTTTTCTTAATTAGAAAATAATAGTTTATATGAATTACTATTTGTTCCATCTCTTAAATTATATGAAACTATACATAGATGAAATATACAACTTCAACTTTTATAAAATAATAAGATTATTATATATTTCTGAGCTTTTGGGTCTGTTAAAAAAAATTATTGATAAATTAAAAAGAAAAATAGTAGCATAAGAAGAATATTATTTATATAGAATAAAGAAAGAGGGAGAAGAGAATGAAAAGAGTTAAGAAGAATGATTGATGGGTGCATAAAATATTAGGGTTAGTGATGGGGACGTGCTGCAACGTCTCGAGGGGACAATCTATGGAGCACCAATCATTTGTACGTCGGATCTTATGTGCCCTTACCCTAACCTATCACTCTATTCTTTTCCCTTCAATTCTTCTTTTTCTTTCTCTTCATCATATTCACACACTTATTTTTTTGGTATGGTTAATTTTTAAATAGTTAAATATGTTTTTTTTTTCTATTAATAAATTATTTTCTTTTCAAAATTTTAGATTAATTTAAATTTTTAATTTAAAAAATACGTAAATTTGATATTTTTAGTCACATTTTGGTAAATTTATTTAATATTTCATACATGTTTCATTATAATATTTTGACATTAAAGAATAAATAAGTCAAACGGTATAAACAATTTAAATATTATCATAAAATATATGAAATATGTCTGAAATATCAATACAAATTTAACAATATTTGATTAAAATAATTAAATTTATATCTGTTTAAAGATGAATGACTAAATTAAATAAAATTAAAAAAAAAAATAATTTCAATTTTAATGAAATCGAAAACATGTTTAATCCATTTTTAAGTTACATGTAACAGGGTTTTTCATTTTTTAAAAGTTTAACTTAAAACTCAAGAAAAGTTTTATTTATATTTAAACTTAAAATAATGTTATAAAACTAATTTGTATTATGATTTTTTTTTATTTTTTATATATTATAAATTCGTATTGTTTTTATATAATTTGACGGTAGCTGAATAACGAATAATCTAATATGACCGATAAATAATAAATATCTTGATAATAAATAACACAATAAATTAAATAAATAATGCATTTTATTAAACTAAATTTTAATTTGTAAGTCTGATACTATATTAATAAATAAATTTTAAACATAATTTAATCATACAAAATTAAATCGTAAAATAAAATTTTTATTTATTTATATACTATCAATTAAACTTGTACCAGAGAAGAGGAGTTCAAATATTTTTGGATGCGAAAATATTGACTTTGTAAGTGTGGGGATATTAACAGAACTTCTGAGTCTTTTTTTTTAAACTCATTCACCTTTTTTGGTTATAAAAAGAGTTTAGATTCTTTCTATTTTGATCGATTTTCAATTTCTGAAAAAGTTGATCTCTGATTAAATAAAAATTATAATTTGTAAAAGAAAAAGAAAAAAAAAAATGGCACTTGAAGTTGAGGGACCCAATGCCTCAATGGACAATTATTGGAAGCTGATTGATTTAAAATTCATTGAATCGTCTGAAACTTGTACGTTAGGTTCTACTGTACTATGCCTTTTTAAAACTCACTTCAATTCCATTGCTAATTTTACTCAACTTTCATGCTTTATAATATATATATATATATATATATATATATATAATATAATATAATCAGTCTTATTATATACTCCTAAAGACACTTTCGAACGGAGAGTACTTCTTTTTATGTTTTCCAATGGTTTTAATTTAGGAAAATGGTAGGTTAATAAGGTTTTTTTTATAACTTTGACAAACAATTTATTTAGATAAAAAAGTATCACTTCAATATTTTATTTTGATTAATATATATATATATATATATATATATATATATTTAATTTTATTTATGGAAACTTTATTAAGTTTGTCAAATTTTATTTATGGAAACTTTATTAAGTTTGTCAAATTTTATTTTTGTCAAAATATAATTTTTCTTTAATTTATTCATTAATCTCTAATGTTTTAAAAAGTAAAAAAGCTAACTATAGTTTAAATGGTATTGTTATTAATTTTTAATGAATCTATTATTATTTTTATCCAAAAATGTTAGTAATTGATCAAGCCTTTGTTGAACCAGTGATTTAAATAATTCAACCCTAATGGACTTGTTACTAATATAATAATAAAAACAACTATATAATAGATCGATATTAACAATTAAAAATAATATCAAAATTTCAAAATACTAGAAAGAAAATTAAAATATTATTTTTCAGATTCTTAATATTCAAAATATACATTATTATATCTGTAAAGAGATTTCTTATTTTGGTGTTCATATTTATTTTTTAAATAAAAATGATTTTAAATTAAAATAAGTATTTTATAAATTTTATATTTTAAGTGATCATTTATTTAAATTTAATATTTTTTTATAATTGTCTATTTTTTAATTTAACCATTTTTTAATTAAAAAGTTATTTTAAATTAAAATAATTGTTTTATCAATTATATTTTTTAAGTGACTTTTTTCTTTTAAATTTAACCTTTTTTTCATTTAACCATTTTTTTAACTTATCCATTTTTTAACTAAAAAATTACCTACAAAATAAATAAAAACTATCAACAAGAAAAATATAAAAATTATTTATATTTAATTTAATAATTATAATTAGATCCATGAGTAGTTTTGTGGAGTCTTAACCGAAGATGACGAATGTGTTTGTATTTTTGTAAGTATATGGAGTTCAAAATTTCATATTTTTTTTTAGTAAAAATTATTATGATAACTAGTTTATTTAACTTTGATTCAAAAATAATAATATAAGTGGTTTAATGTTTTGCCTCCATATATTTATTTAATTTTTTCATAAGTATAGTTTGGCTTTATTTTGTTATATGCAATTTTTATTATGGATTTAGTGTGATCTTTCTGTCTTTTTATTCTTTTATTTTATTTTATTTTTTATAAATTTTTAATGTAATTACAAATAATTAATGAATTTTGAAGTGGTTAAGATGCCAAATATTTGTTATTATAGTTAAAATATTTTAAATAAAAAATCTAATTAAATGTTGAAAATATAATTTGTTATATTACAATTTTATATTAATTGAAATAATATTGTTATTATCGATTATTATACATTTAAATTATTGTTTGTTTTGAAATTTGAATTTTTTATCAGGCATTTCCAAATGTTAAAAATAAATGCATATTTAAAAGAGGCATTAGAGGCAGATAGTATAGTGTATAGAATCTAGATGCAGGGAGGGAAGTGAATGAAGAAGATATTCTCAATCTTTTATTTCTAATCTTTTTGTAATCATGACTCCCTATTTTCCTGTCAAAATTATCCGACCCATTATTTCCACATACGCCAACCCTAATAGACAAAACTGCTCAGAATTTCTACCATCATCACAAAACCAGAATACTTTTTTCATTTCCTTTTCTCGACACAAAAATTGTTTTTTGTTTTTTTTATAATTTATGTAATAAACTCAACATTAGTCCTTCATGTTTCTTAAACTTGTGTAACTAACATTTTTATTGTTCTTGAAATTAACACTAATTAATACCATCAATTAAGATAAGAAAAACGTTATTTTTATTGATATTTTAAAAAGAAAATAATAAAATTAACATTTCTTGTTGTAAGAAAATTTTCATGTTTACTATTTTTTATTTATTATGTTGATTATATTTAATATGGATTTAGATAGAAATGTTGAGTAGCACTAAATTCAGTTTTTATGCTTTAATCATCATAAATAAGATAAAGATGGATTACAAAATTATATTCTTTCTATTTTTATTGTCCAGGGTATTGTTTATCATAAAGGTTAAAACTATATTTATATTGACCCGAAATTTAACCACAAATGATGATATTGAAACTTGAAACAAGGTTTTTGAAGATGGAATATTTGAGGTTTCCAACCCCATATTGACAATAATGATACAATTTTAAATTTTTTATATTTTATCTTAACTTTTTTAGTTTCTTAGTAGAACTGTCCTTATTTTATTGGTTTAAATATATTTTTATTCTTTAATTTTCAATAAATTTTGGAATTAATCAATTTTGAAACTTTAAATCAATTTAATCATTCATCTTTTGAAATATGTGGATTTAGTTATTTTAATCAAATTTTATTAGGTTTATTTGATGTTTCGTACGTATTTTAAGATTGTATTTGAGTTGCTTATACTGTTTGAGATATTTTTTCTTTAATGTTAGGTCAAATACTATTATGAAACGTGCTTGAAATGTCAAATAAACTTAATAAAATTTAATTAAAATGATTAAATTTACGTATTTCGAAAGATGAAAGACTAAATTAGTCAAAATTTTTAAATAGACTAATTTCAAAATTAATTGAAAGTTGAAAAAAAAAACATATTTAATTTTGTTTTATTTGACACAATGATTAAAAAATATATATATTTAAGATAACTTACCTAATAAGAAATTAGGCAAGTATATATTGTAAATTATGAAGATAAATTATATATCATAAATAAATAGATTATAAATATTAAACTGTAGATAATTTAAGAAGGAGTATTAGAAAAGTTTTTAGCTCCTTTCCCCACAAGTAATTATGAGACATGAGACATGTTTTTTTTTTTCTTTAGTTAATTACGATGATCATAATGATTTCCATCATAATCTTAAACTTCTCCAACCTGGGATGCTGCATGTTGTTGGCAAAGCATGGGACAACTCACCCTAAAATATTTGCACTTGCCTCTCTATTTCATCACATTCTTCATCATTCTAATTATTCCTACTCTCACCAAATTAACCCTTTTCAAATCTTTACTTTCTCATCATTCATAATTATTACTACAATTCAGAACCTGCTGCCCCAACACAACTTCAATCAAACACAAATTATGTGGGAGTTCCGAGATTGCGATTTAGATTTCCACATAATAATAATAATAATAATACTTAATTAAAATATAGTGAGGATCTTCGTCCAAAGTTATTGGCTTGCAAAACCCAATTTAAGAAACAAAACAATTGCAATTTCTTTTATGCCCTTTTTTTAATTTTGATAACATTATTCAATCTCACTTTTCCTTGTTGCATCATTTGGGGAATTAAATGAAAAAAAAAAACACGAAATTGAATTTGGTGGTTACTAATTAGAGGAATTTGGAGCATGCATGGGTGAGATTGAGAGGGATGAGTGTATAATTATTATAATAATTATGGAAGTTATGATAAGAATGATAGAGAATAATGAAAGTTTGTCGAAAAGAGTAATGATTAGGGTAGAAAATGGAATATGGGGTTTCATGATGGAAGAAGCATAAAAAGAAGGGTGAAGGTTGGAATGATGATGATGATGGTGCCAAGTTTTGTTGACCACAAACAATGGAAACATGAGATAACATGAAGATGCCTTCACATACACTCACTCGTGTGTCCAATCATGCCCTATCAACACTTTCTTCTTTATTCAAATTCCCACTTCTTTCAGTTTACCAAACCAAAACATTCAAATTTTCCAACATTATAACTATGTCTTGGATGTGCCTCGTCTTTGAAAAGGTGCTCATAAATTTGTAAATCTTTATTCGAATTTTTATTATTATTTTTTATTATATATTGAATATGAAAAAGAATTTTATTTTTTAATTGAATCACTCTCATTTAGTTTTTCTATTACTATGTAATATTTACTAGAAGATCTAATTGTTATTTTATTCTATCACCTTACCTAATTATAGACCATACTAATTTAATAAAAACTCAGTTTAAACCTTTCGAATTTGTCAACCTGGAAACTATATTAAACTTATTATTGAATATTTTTTGAAAATGTGAATTCTTGAAGACACGTTGAACAGTCTTATAGGAACGAATGTTTTGCCATGTACAGAGAATTCAATAAATTACTTAGATATAGATAGATAAAAGGTACAATTAGAATATCTTAGATTTATAAAACAGATATAATTTTGAAATCAAAACTAATTTTTTAAAACAGCAATAGTTTTAAATCAATGGAATAACATTTTATTCATCAAAAACATCTTTTCCGTTTTCAAAATTTTACTCAAATACATCATTGCTGATATTTATCAATATTTTGATGATATTGAAACTAAAGTTAGATGTATCTTATATTAAGTATTGTTTTCATGACGTCTCGTTTTATATTCATTTTTTTGAAAAATAATTAAAAATAATACATATTTTCTTAAATTGAATTTTATTATTAATCTTAAAATGGAGGAAGAATCCAAATTTCACCCCTAAATTTAATAAAAAATAAATTTGAAAAATAATTTAAATCTTTAAATTTATTATATTTTGATCAAAGAATTTAAATTCCTCCGATTTAATATTTAAAAAAAATATTTTTTACTAATTTAAAGAGGCTAGAGTACATATTTTTAAAAAAATTAAGACACCAAATATATATTTATTTTAAATTTCAGAATATACATTTGTTTTAATATATTTAAATTAGGTAGCAATAAAAACACAATTAGTGAATAATTGATGTTTGATTGGATTTACAAAGGTCATTTTATTTTTGTGGAAATATATATAAAATTACAAAAAAACCCGTTGTCCATTTTTTATTCGGGAAGCATGGACCTATATATGGTATTAGGTCCATTGATCCAATTTTTGAAATAAAGAGACTAAATTGTCTGGTACTACTGGGCCTTTCGGGCTCGTCTAAATAGAACTTTTGACCCAAAAATATAGAAAATTGTACCAACGGGCTTGATTTGATCTCGACCACCATAAAACTATTCTTTTCCAGTATATAAGAGGCGTATTAGCATTAAGCAATTTGTGTTATCTTTGTTTTTGTATTTCCATCGTCTTACTTATTTGTTATAAGTATATTTTGTGTTTGAAAATATCATGAATTTCAGTTAGATTTTTTATAATTTTTTATAACTTTTAATTTATGTGTTTATTACAAGTGATTTGGGTTTACTCTCTTCTTGAATACTAAAATTATTTTTTTTAATTAAAATATAAGATCTAAAAGTGACTTTTTTTAATATAAAAACTAAAATAAAATTTTAAATATTTCTAAGTCTAACAAATATTAATCATTACCATTTACATATTTTCTTTAAACTCTGTTTTTGTTGCTGTTATAATGTGGTCAAATCAAATTTTATAATTTTATCTCTCATTAAAGATAAAATGTCTAGTAAAAATACATAATAAATTATCACTTTCTCAATTCTATATTACCCTCTCATGTAAAAGACTACATTAATCATGAAATTTAATAACATTTTAACCGATTAAACGATGATAAAAAAATTCATGACTAACTATATTAAATTACTATATTACGATAAATAAAATTTATTTATACAATTATAATAATAACATTACATGTATGATAATGAGTTAGAAAATAAAAATAATTATATAAAAAATATCAAAATAATAAAAAATAAATGAAAATGTTAAAAAAATCAAATGAAAAACATTTAATAGACCATTGAATGAAATTGCAAAAAGAAAAACAAATATAATTAAGGATATGATAAAATGAATAATATTTTAGAGGTTTAAGAAAACTTTTCAACTATCAACTATAAACACTTGATTTTGTTTTAGTGAAACAAAATAATTCTCTTCACTTCACTACTAGTGTCCAAGTTAAGGCATGCCTTTAGTTAAGAAGAAGAAGAAGATAGTGCAAAGATTTGCTACTAAGATTTTCATCTTTGATAAAAACCTGAGTTATATAACAAGAATCAACATAATCCTCTCTTTGATGACAAACAAAGGACGTACAAAAAAGAAAAATAAAAAGTGAGAGCTCAAAAATATATAAAAAAGAGAGCGTTAAAAAAAAATAAAAACTTTACATAATATGTTTTAATAGCTATGAAATATTTTCTAAGTGTAGTCAAAAGCATGATCTTCATTTCCTTTGAGTTTCAATTTTCATGATAGAGCTTCAAGGAGATTGTTCTTCCAAAAACTTTTAGCCCTTGACATTTTCATAGATCCTTTGGATTGCGGTGATTCCTCCTCAAGTTCTTCTTATATTGGGTCAAGGGATAATAGTTTATCATTTCACTTTTTCGAAGAGAATTTGTCCTCAAATTTGTATCTATATCAAATGAAGACAAGTCATTAATATTGAAACTAGAATTCACTCCATAAAGTCTTTAATCTTTAGGTAGATCAACAATGTAAGCATTATCATTAATTCTCTTAAAAATTTGAAATGAACCATCCCTCTTGGTAGGAGTTTAAATTTCCTTCTGGAAGGAAACCTCTCAATTTCTAAAGTAAACCCACACCCAATCTTCGGTTTCAAACATGATCTTTCCTTCTTTGGGTAGCCTTTGAAGTCAACTTCTCCATCTTCTTTTTGATCTATGCCTTCACTTACTAGTTTTGGCAAGACCCTCTGTTAATCATATAATCAATATTAGATAAATGTAACAAATCTAAGGAAAATAGATGATTAAAACCATATATTACCTCAAAAGAAAACATATCAGTGGTAGAATGAACTACCCTATTATAAGCAAACTCCATATAAGACAATCTTCTCATATTCTCAAATTCTTATTTACAAAATATTTAAAGTTGAGAAAGAGTTCTATTTACAAATTTTTATAGAGTCTACTAAGTGAAGCTTGTATATTATAAGTTACGTAAACTTTGAAGAGACTAGTCAATACATTTTAAGAGAATATTATATTATAGAGTAAAATTAACTTCTGTTTAAATTTTACATTATATAATCAAAGGTCTAATTCAGTTCTCTGATTAGACTGTATAATTTTTTTGTAAAATGAAACATTAAATTCATTTTTCTGTTTTTTTTTTGGCAATCTTTTACCAATAGAGTAAAGGAAGGGGTTGCAACAATTTCAATATCTTTAAGAAACTTTATTATTTGCAAACTCAGGGGACTTTATTTTACTTAGTTATGTGATTTTTTGTAGCAATTAGTATGACAAACAAAAATGGTGTAGTGCAATACAAGTTAAAAGGTTGAATTATTGATGATTTCCCAGATTCTTTGCATGTTTTCCCTCACGATTTGCTACTAAACAAGTGCTTATATATACATGCACAAAATGACTTTTGTGAAACATTTTATGTAAATAATGTTTTGATGACCCAAAGAAGGTCATTCTGAATATTCAGCATTTTAAACTTCCGTAACCTAAAAATGGTATATATAATAAAGAGACATGAGATTCACAATTTTCTTAACACTTTAAATTCAAGTAAAGCTAGGTCAATTAGGAGATATATACTAATTCTTACGTAAAACTTCTATCATTATCACAAGATTGACTAAATTAATTTCCATTTTGTTTAGTTCATCTTGTCACTAATCAGTTGAAAAATGGTTGGAATGATTTGTTCAGCCTAGAGATGAATTGACATCTTGAGTTTCTTACTTTCATAAAATTATTCTAAATAAGAAATTTTATAGTTTAAAAACAAAAATTTAGGTTTGAGAAAGTTAACTAATAAGTTATTTCTAATGGATAAAGTAAAGCTTATTAACTTATGTTTAGGAAGACTATAATGAATTGGTAAATGTAAGATAATAAAAAAGACCATAATTATATAATTTTTATTATATATATATATATATATATATATATAGTTTTTTTACAGGTATGTTAATGTGTAATATATGATTTTAAATTTTAAAAAATATTATTAAATTCTTATTATTATTGATATATCTCTATTTATTTTTAAAATTTATATATGCTTTTTTTTATATTGACGGGTCATCTTATCTAAATTAGTTTATTTAATAAGTATTAATGTCAAATTTAATTTTTAATTTTATAAATTAACTTTTTTAGTTATTAATTTAAGTTATTGTTACATTGTGTGTAATTTAAGAGTCTTTGTTTTTACATTTTTCATTGTTTGTATTTTTCATATATAATCATGTAATGAAGTATCATTACTTCAAATTGTAATGTTTTTGTCAAAACGAAAATAAAAATACGTAATAATAGGTAAAAGAAAATGAAAATGATAAGCAAATATATTAAAAAAAGAAAATAATAGAGAAAAATAAATAAATTGTTATAATTTATAAATTAATGAAAATTACTTGTAAATTATATGTTAAAAGTTCTTAAAATAAATTACTTTTAACATTTCATCAAATAATTTTATGTTAATAATTAGTTGTTATTTTATTTGTATTGTCAAACACACTCTTATCCCAAATTTACCATGAAACATGCAAAATAATTTAAGGAAATATGGTATGATTTTCTATGATTGATCTATTACGCACAACATGAATTTTGGTCCCTTTTTAATTTATTAAATGATTTATAGTAACTAAAAGTCAATCATTGTAATCAAGCAAATCCCTTATCTTTTGCTCATAGAAAAACAACTTTGAATACTACAAATTTTATTATGTTTAACTTATAATCGAGGTGAGTGATGACGTGACAAACATAAGAGAAAGTATTCACAGTCATTTGTTTGATTAACATTTAGTTTAATACATCTTTATAAACAAGTTATGTAATAATTATTTAAAATTCAACAAGTTATTTTGATTTTTCAAAAGCATTGAAATGCACGTATATAACTGAAACATTTGAATGTGCAAACTTATAATTTATAAAGTAATCTTTTAAAATTGGTGAGAAATCCCATGTAAAAGTATTTTTTCATAACAGTTAACTTTTTAATCGATATAAAAACCTTTATATAAAAGATGTAAAGGAGAATTTTTCAGTGGTAACTTCAAGTGACTGCTTGATTAATGTAAAGAAATGTCAAATTAGACGCTAATTTTATAAATTTCTTCAAATTTTGTGATTAATACTACATAAATTTGTCAAATTGAGGGTTAATATGAGAATATATGTGAAATTTAGGGTTTAAAAGAACAACCGAGATTTTTTTGTATTTATGGGTTCTTTTAAATTCAAATTTGTAAAAGTAGGTCCGTTGATTTTTTTTTTTGCAAAATAAGGTCAAGTCGTCGCGGTGGAAGACGACATTACAAGTGAAGTCGTCCTCCATCATGCCGTGCTCTGAGAAGCCGGTATTCATTTACTTTAAAAGTGAAGTCGTCCTTGGTCATGGAGACTTCACTTTTTGGTTTTTTTTTTATTTTTTTTTATTTTTTTACGTTTAGCTTTATGTATATTTTTTAAATATATATTATTTATTTATTTTTTAAATATTTGTCTACAGTAAAAATATAAAAAATAGTTTTAAAAAAT
>Ga0214542_1001246_pt1 | contig 51641 bp, 26 predicted proteins | sample CNSS1metaG_FD_160096 | JGI IMG/M metagenome (GOLD analysis project Ga0214542, IMG submission 160096) | Root nodule microbial communities from cowpea collected in UCLA plant growth center, Los Angeles, California, USA - CNSS1 | ecosystem: Host-associated > Plants > Roots > Nodule | place: USA... | reverse complement strand
GACATAAACTTCAATATGACATTTCTGCTTGCGTGGAAAGTCCCCGTGGAAAATAAAATTATATGGTTTAGTACTTAATAAAGTGGAGAAAAATTAACAACACATTGCTTTTATTTATTTAAAAATTTCATATCGCTTAAATTTTTAAGTTAATAGTAATTTATAAACTATATATCTTTCCTTAATTTATAGATATACTGTTAAAAATGAAATCAATAAGGATTTAAACAAACTATATTTAGAAAACAGTTTTAAAATGAAAATTACCAAAATACAACTAAATAACCATACAGATTAAATAATACTAATTTATTGAATTCTTGAACTAATATGGGAGCAATGTCACTTACAGTTTCAAACCCAATTGACCGCTATGTTGTATGAAATTGATATGCCTTAGTAACTCAGAAAACACTTGGATTAGATCTGGAAAATTGAAATGGTTCAGACACACCAATCATTAACATATACAATCAACACTAGTAAGATAATTTCACATAATTAAATAAAGTGTGAGTGGAAAAATAAGCAAACAAAACTTAAATGTTGTTTCTTATATATGTTCTGGTGTCTTTATTATATACATATTTGAATATTTTATCTGTGGAGAAATATTCATTTTGTTGATTCTCTCCTTTAAACAATAATTAAATGTCAAATATTGCTTCTGTGGAAAAAGGTAATTGAGATATTACCATCAACTTTAATCCAACCCATTCCATTGTTAACGTTGTGTTACTAAACAAAGTGAAATGTACAAAAAGCATGAGAAAAACAGAAGAAAAGAATAGCATCTTGAAAGCTAAAAAGCACCTTTTGTAGGATTTATTCAAATTTATAGTGCTTGTCCACACCAACAGGCACATCTCAAGTGCAACTCATCCCTTTGGGAAACACAACAAAGTCACCAGCAGAAATTTGAACTGATTCATTTAACCCACACCTTCACTTTTCCTTCCACAAGATAGTAAGTCTCTTTTTCTTCATATGACCATGGGAATTTGCCTTGAGGGCATCCCCATCTGTTATACATCAAATGTGTGTTACACCAAATCAGAGACAGATCAAATGACACAAAAAATTGTAAATTAGAAATATAGCTTCTTGCAGCCTTTCAGGAACATAAAAATATATATTCAACCATATTGGAATACCATGTCCACGAAGAGACTGCTGAAAAATACTATTGAAGAACCCATACTAATCTTTTAGTGTACTTCTGGACCTACAAATAAATTAGTTAATGCATGCTTAAAAGTAAAATTAATAAAAAGAGCATGTTTAGGAGTTTAATTTTCATGAACAATGTTAGTGGAAAGATAATTTAATACATGATTTACCTAGCAAATATCATTCTCAAATAAAAATGGTAATGCTTAAAAATAATATAGGCAATAAACAAACCATATTAAAGTAATTTTCCAATTCTCCTCTCCGCCACAGAAAAGGAGCAGGGCCTAAACATACTACTTTTAAAAGATCATAACAAAACCATTATCAGGGTCTTGGAGTTCAAGAATTGATCTTAAATAGTGAAGATCACAAAGGGATAATTTAAAACAATGCAAACAAGTCGGTTGTTACCACCCAAAATATTTATACTTTGACATACAAAAAAATGTTGATTACTTCTCCAATAAGACTGCTCTGGTAAGTCAGAAACCTTAGAAAACAACTGGAACTAAAATCTCAAGATCTACAAAGCATGATATCGATAACAGAATTGCATATAGAAAATGACGCTCAAATTCCGCCATTTGTCCTGAAAGAGGGGGAGTTTTAAGAACCCTAACCCAATTGTAATATGATTGAAGAAAAGAAAAAAGTGTTGGTTGTTAAAGGATTTACCTTGAGGTCGATGTTGGAATGAGAAGTGAGAAAAGGGGCAAATTGGGGATCTTTGAGAATGTTCTTCCACTTTCCGGGACCATGCTTTTCTACTCCGGCGATGAGTGCGTCTTCTTCGTCTTGCGTCCACTTCTGCTTCTGATTCCCCATTCACATTCACACTCAAATTCACATTCGCGCGAAGGAATCAAACAGAAAACCCTAATCGTACAATTGGCCACTCAAATCAAAAATAGGCAAGATTAAATTCAAAAACGCAACAATACTTTGATGAATGTCATACCAGAAACAGAAAAGGAGTGGACTGAGGCGCAAATGCGAGCAATCGAACCTTTCTCCTTCAGAACGAGGTTGAATAACCCAATCGAGCAAATGTGAACGGCGGCAATCATGGACTGAGGTGCAAATGGAGGCGCAAATGGAGGCGAATGAAGGAGAAAGGAGAAAGAGGTGAAACGAAAGAGGGGAAACGAAGAGGAGAAAGGAGAAACGGAGAGCGAACGAAGACGTGAGGGAACGTTCTGAGAGTGAAGTGATTTAGGGTGAAATGAAGGAGAAAGGAGAAAGAAGAAAGAGGCAAACGGGGAGAGAGGGAACAAAGTTTTACAAAAGTTATAAGGAAAATGATATTTTAACCCATTTTTTTTGACCCACTTTTAACTCATTGCTTTAATCACCATTAGATTATCTTTTTTTATTCTTTTTAGTGATGTGATGTGATGATCTAATGGTGATTGAAGTGGTGGGTTAAAAGTGGGTCAAAAAAAGTGGATTAAAGTATCATTGTCCAAGTTATAAATGACAGTTGTATAATAATTTTGGAAACTAAAAGTTTTTGAAAAGTTAAAAAAATATTAAATTGTTGAGTGGGAAAATGAAATAGAAAAGAGAAGGAACAAAGTTTTACAAAAAAAAAAAGTAAGTATCGAGACAAAAATGATACAGGAAATAATTTCATAAAATTATAAAAATAATATTTTATATAAAGTGGCATTTCAAAATGACACAATTTTAAATATAATATGACAATGTAAAATATGGTAGTTAGAAACGTCATATTATACATGTACATTATGGTTGTTATCAAACTGACATATTATACTGCGAAAAGCGACAATTTTAATTAACCGTCGTATTAAAAACATTGTTATATACATGATTTTTTGTAGTGTTTGTTCAAAGTAAAAATTTTAGTGTGTTTATGTTAAGTGTTTTGGTGTGTGTAGTTCAAGTGTGGTTGAGTTGGTATATATTCATTGTGATGTTATTGTTTTGTTCAGTGCTTGTTTCCATTCTAGTGTGTTTTCTGTCGTGTGCGCCTTGTTTGTGTTGTAGTAGAGTGAATAGTGTCGCGGCGCATGAATAGTGTCAATTCTAGTGTAGTGAATAGTGCATGAATAATGTACGATTCTGGCATTTAACTTGTGGATTTTTTTTTCTGGTAGCTACGGTGCTTGTTTTGACTTGAAATTTTTTCCCCCCACTTCTAAGACATTGAACTTGATGGGAAAAATAGTTGGAGCAGTTCGTATGGTCTGAGTTGAGAGATTTAAAAACTTTTTGGACTGATTTTTAGTGAAACTTCAGAGGACCATAACTTTTGCTCTGGTTATCAGAATCATCATTATTTTATATGCATTTGGGATGAAATTTAATTTCCTACCTTGTTAGTACACGCTTTGCCCTTTTGCAAATTCAGATTCTCTAGAAAATGCCATTTTCTACATTTCAGCAATGTTTTTTGTGATTTTTCTTCATTTTTTTCACTTTTTAAAACATTTTAAAAGTACTTGTACTTTGGGTTTTGATCTGATTTTTTTTGTGGTTCTGTTTGAGCACTCAAAGGACAATCCTACCAATTTTCAAGTCATTTGGAGTTCGTTTGAGTATACTTGTAGTTATACCTTATGTTGGTGCATGACTAGGGGAAACCCAAGTGAATTACGACCATTTGACCCTGAGATTGATAGGAAATTCCACAGAGGACGTAGACATCTTAGGAATCTATCTTTGCATGCTGAATATTCAGTGACTTTTCCTAACTCTTCTGATTCTCATCATACTCCTGACACTCCTCATTCTTTGCATTCTGAGCATACTGTTTATTTTGAGCATTTTGATTTTCATACTGATAACATGGCTCAACCTCCTCCACCTCATGAGAGGACCATGAGTGAGCTCACTGCACCAGAGTTCACTTATGATAGTTTATGCATTCAATACCCTGAAGAGGAAGTTCCATATGTGTTAAAAATTGGATTAATACACTTGTTGCCAAAGTTTCATGGCCTTGCAAGTGAGGACCCGTGCAAACACTTGAAGCAGTTTCATGTTGTGTGTTCCACCATGAAGCCTGCAGATGTCCAGGAGGACCATGTATACTTGAAGGCTTTCCCTCATAAATTGGAGGGCAATGTGAAAGACTAGCTGTACTACCTTGCACCCAGGTCCATCACGAGCTGGGATGACCTGAAGAGATTGTTTCTTGCCAAATTCTTCCCAGCTTCAAGGACAACAGCCATAAGGAAGGAAATTTCTGGCATCAAGCAATAATCTGGGGAAACCCTCTATGAGTACTGAGAGAGGTTCAAAAATCTCTGTTCAAGCTGCCCTCACCATCAAATCTCTGAACATCTCCTTTTGCAGTATTTTTATGAAGGCCTGCACCACATGGATAGAAACATGATTGATGTCGCAAGTGGTGGTGCTCTTGGTAACATGACCTCAGCTGCAGCTAGGCAACTAATTGAGAACATGGATTCCAATTCTCAACAATTTGGCACAAGGATTAATGTTATAGTTGTTAGAGGAGTCCATGATGTAGAGGCAGCCGAGTATACCAAGAATTTGGAGAGTAAGATTGATGCTATTACCACACTGGCCAATCAACTTGCTTCCAATAAAAGAGCTCCAGCTGCAAGAGTTTATGGCCTTTGTACATCTGTTGATCATTTTACAGACTCTTGCCCAACATTGCAACAATAGGTTGTTGCTTCTTCTTCTTATTCTACACCAGTGGATACTTCTAAGGCCTATGCAGCTAATATTTTCCACAACAATAGACCCCAACATCAGTAGTAAAACCATGATTTGTCAACAAACAAATACAATCCAGGATGGAGGAATCACCCTAATTTGAGATGGGGAAACCAGGGTAACCAGCAGCAGCAAAACCAGCAAGCTATGGAGCTATCATGGAATCTCTTGGTCTTCTCCTTGTAGAACATAGAGTTCTAATATGCCTCCAGACGGATCTCATCTAACTCGTTCAACTGCAGTTTCCTTTCCTCTCCAGCTTGATCAAGAGAGAAGTTGCATGACTTGACAGCCTAGTAGGCTCGGTACTCTATCTCCACTGGAAGGTGGCATGGCTTACCAAAGACAACCTGATAAGGAGACATCCCTATAGGTGCCTTGTAAGCAGTCCTATGAGCCCAAAGAGCGTCCTTAAGTCTATTACTCCAATCCTTCCTGTTGAGATGCACAATCTTCTCCAAGATCCTCTTGATTTCTCTGTTTGAGATCTCGGCTTGCCCATTAGTTTGGAAGTGATATGGTGTAGAAAGTTTGTGCACAACCCCATACTTTTGAAGCAAAACCTGGACAGATTTAGAAGGTGAGGATTGCCACGTGGCATAATCTGGTTGAGTGGAGTTTAAGTGGTAGGAGGGGTGCAACTTAGTAAAAACTGGGGGAGCATAATAGGTTTTGTGGTTCACTTGCAAGAGGAGTGTGTAAATAAGAACTGGGGGTGCATTTAGGTCCTGATTTAAATTTTTCCAGAATTTCCTGATTTTGAACTTATTTTGTAACTTTGAATATTTCGAATCCAAACTTTTAATGACTCAAACCAAACTTCAGTTGCATTAACAAACATTAGAATATCCGATAATATTATATGCAACTAAAATCAATTTTTACGTTATTTTTACCTTACGTACTCAATAAATCCAATAATCACAAATCCCAATTAAATCAATCCTTAAGCACAAAAATTCTATTAAAATCCCCAAATTTAAACATTAAATGAGGGCAAAAATTTGAACTCATCAATTGGCTAGTTAAAAAAATTAGGCTATCTTTGCAAGCTAAAAACTACATTTAATTGAATCAAATAGATCACCAAGTTAGGATGCAAATAGTACTGAACTGTACACTTTCAATCAATCAAAAATAGAGTTAATCGATTGATTTTACTAAACAGATTTTGTTCTGGTATAATCAACTGATTGAAACAGGAAAATAGTCGACTAAAATACTGGGAAAAATGTAGAAATGCGAATTTGAATTTTAAACCAGGAACAATGCATAAGAATGATCAAGATAGGTTCCAAATGATTATGTAAACATGCTCAATGTTTCAAATGCTATGAAAACATGCAAGAACATGAAAAAGATGATTAAAGCACAAGTTCTTTATACTTTAAAATGAAAATGCAAGAGAGAAAGGTTAGAGAAGAGAGGACACCACGAGATTTTTATACTGGTTCACTCAAACCTGAGCCACATCCAATTTGTCAAGGCAACCTGAGCTTGACTTTGCACTATTTCAAAAGATTTACAAAGTATCCACCCTTACACTTACAAAATATGCAAAAACACCACAAAAGACTCTTGAATCACAAAACAATCACACAAGCACAGCAAGAACCCTCTTGCAGACCTGGAAAACCACCAGGCACACACCCAAAGCTTGAGAAAGATCAAACCTCAATGGTAGCACAACCCATCCTATCACAAACCACTTTCTCCAAGCTTCAAACCAAGCCAAAAAAGCTCCAAGAATTGATCCAAGATCAATCTTCAACAGCTGCAACACGTATGATCACGAAGGAGAGAGTTTCCACAAGTTTCCAGAACAAATTCACGCTCTAAAATGATCAACTCATCTCTCTTTCGAAAATCACAGCTTTTATAGTCAAACTGTTACGAAATTCAACAGGTTGATTTTCAAATCAATCGGTTGATTTCACTTGACTTAAGTGAAATCAGTCGATTAAAAACTAAATCAACTGATTGAATTTGTTGAAGTTTAAGACTACTACAGCTAACCTTTTAACCTATTGAAAAACCATTCAACAGACTAAAAGAGACATTTTAACCTGTTGAAAAACCATTCAACAGATTAAAAGACACACCTAAGACCAAAAACATCTAATTAATGCTATAAGGTCTACACCATGAATTACAAACTTAAAATACACTTTCTAAATTATGTAACTACATAGAGAGCACACGTTCCAGCCATGATCAACATGGTTATCATCAAATCACCTTTCCTTCGTCAATGTAGGCTTCATTCCAATGGTAATGGCTTCAAGATAGTTCAAAAGAGTTTCATTCAATCTTTATCAAATCTTCAAGAAGCACACCACCTTGGCTTCTCATGTCAACAATCTCCCCCTGATTTGATAAAGCCAACCTCTATTTCATTTCATCTATCTTCTTCTATCTTTCATTGCAAATGCTTCCATTTGTTGGATACCATTAACTTGATGAAGTGACACCTTAGCTTGAAGCTTGTGAACCTGAAAGACATTTACAGTAGCACTACGCACAAGCTAGCAAGTATACAAATGTGATCATGCTCCCCCTATCAATAATATGGGTTCAAATTTAGATTTGATTATTGATTCCAATTTTAAAGCTTAGTTCAATGCTTAGTTTAATTGGTTTCTGATTTTCCAATTTTTCTCCCCCTTTGGATTCATCAAACAAAATAAATGCATAAAGATAACAAGCATTGCATATCATTTTATTAATACTTGAAGGGAATACAGCCAACAGAAACAGAAATCAGAAAACAGATGCATAAAGTTGATACAATCAGCCGACTGAAATGAAAAACAATCAACTGAAACAGACAAAACTCAAACTGAAAAATCACAAACACAAGGATGCAATGCATGATCCTAAACAACCACCACACTCAGTCATCCTGAGGATCATTTCTGGTCTAGAATGAGTGGAGCATATCATGGATGTCATGGATTTGGCCATCCAATACATTAAATCTCTCATTGCAAAAGTTGTGATGTGCATGTTGGGACACATTGAGCTCATGCAATTGGTCCAGCACCATCCTCTCAAAATGTGAGTACACAAGGCCTCTATCCTTTGGAGGGTTGTAGGGAATCAAGTCCATATGTCCAGCAGTTGGTTCTTCCTTTTGATTTGCACCACTTGGACCAGCTTCATGGTCATGTGAACCACCAACAACAGCTCCAACAATTGTCCATCCATTTCCCACCTTGAGAAAGCCCATTTTATGCAGATTTTGGTTGGAGGTATGGTTCAACAATCCAGTTGACTCTTCTAGCTCATCCTCTACATCAATTCCAAAGTATTCAATGAATTTAGACACTAAAACCACATATGGTAGCCTAAAATCCGTGAGCCTCTTGGCCTTGAGCATGTGATCACGAAACACATAGATCCAATCCACTTAGATGTTGTTTTAAATGCAATACATGAGTATCAAGTCTCCCTCATTCAATGTTGAATGGTTGCTACCACGTGGAACTATGATTTTTGTGACTATCATAGCAAGAAGCCTTTGATCTACCTTGAGACCACCAACATGGAAGTGTTTGATTTTAGCAACAGGATTCCTCAAGCATTGGTGAAAAACACCTTCACCAAGTCTGGATAGATTTTCCCTGAAAGTTCAAGGAAGGACTTCAACTTTTGATGCTTTAGTTGTTGGAATAGGCTCTCAAAACCTTCAGCCCTTAGCCATGAGAACCTCAGCACCTTAGGAATGTTGATCTGTTTCCTATTCATCTCAATGAGGAACACTTGAATGTTGTCCTCATGATCCTCAAACCATGCTTCAATTCTTCCATGGCTTTCATGATTTGGAGACCTTGGGGTAGGAGGAGTGGAGTGTTCATCATCATATTGGATAGCCCTTTGGGAACGACGAGGCATGATGAGTGTTGGTATGACTGTTTCTAAGAGATGTATGATGGATATGCAGCAATACAAGTGCAACATTTATAATTGAACCAGCTGATTTTCAGAAATAGTTGATTAAATGGTGCAGATTTTTCTAATTAATTCGTTTTAGGTTACCCAAATCAGTTTAATGCAGTCCAAAGCAGTATCTCATGCATTCATGATGTTTTCAATGTGTTTTTATGAGTGAATCAATCAGTTCAGATCATGTGAGTTGCATGCACATTGGAATTGTACACTAGAATGCTTTTTGGTCAAATAAATCAGTAAAAGTAACACATGGCTGATGAAATGGGGAGTTAGGAGCAGATAGTACTTGACAAAAAGATGCTTTCTTTGACTGGGTCAGCTTAACAATTCAATTCGTGAGTAAATGCACAGTTTAAGTAAAATCAACAAGTTGAAAAACAGAATCAGTCGACTAAAACAGCATCAGAGCATCAGAGATTAAAAGAAAGAATCTGGTTAAGTGAAATCAGGTGACTGATTTTGAAAATCAATCGATTGAAAATCGTAAAATTTAACTTCATTTTTCCAGATTCAGTTTTAATGAAATCAATATACTGAATTGTGAAAACAACAGATTAAAAATCATAGCAGATCAATTTTTCAGCATTCAGTGGTAGTTTAAGTGAAATAAACATGTTGAAATACAGAATCAACTGGTTGACAGATCATGTTTTTGCAAACAGTGGCGGATTTAACTGAAATCAACACGTTGAAATGCAAAATCAACAGGTTGAATATGACAGTTTTCAACTTTTGCATACAACAGCAGATTTTTATGAAACCAGTGCATGAGTACATAAGATTAACATGCTACAAACACATAAGACCACATTCTTGATGTCTAATATGCCTAGTTTAGTCCTTAGCTTGTTAAACCTATCTCTAGCCAATGGTTTTGTAAATCTGCCAATTGATTTTCAGTTTTAACAAATTTGATTTCACAATCCCCCTTTTGAACATGATCACGAATGAAATTATGCCTAATCTCTATATGCTTGGTTTTAGAATGTTGTATAGGATTCGTGGTTAAGTTGATTGCACTAGTATTATCACAATACAAAGGTACCTTGCTTAGCCTTACACCATAGTCCAAAAGTTGATGCTTCAACCATATGATTTGTGCACAACCATGTCTAGCAACAATATATTCAGCTTTAGCTGTGGAAAGTGCCACACAAGCTAGCTTTTTGCTATTCCATGAGATTAGACTTGATCCAAGCAAATGGCAAGTACCACCTGTGTTTTTCCTATCCAATTTTCACCCTACATAGTCTGAATATGAAAAACCACTAAGATTTATGTTAGAATCACATGGATACCATAAACCAACATTGGTTGTTCCTTTGAGGAACTTTTTGCAGCCTTAAAGTGTGATTCTTTTGGATTTGCTTAAAACCTAGCACATAAGCATACTCCAAACTGAATATCTGACCTACTTGTTGTAAGATAGAGGAAGACCTAATCAACCCTCTATATTTGGTTGAATCCACTGGTTGGCCAGCCTCATCTGCATCCGTAAGATAGTTTGTTGCAATTGGAGTGACAACTTCCTTACAATCCTCCATTTTGAACTTTTTCAACAAGTCAAAACAGTATTTTGATTGGTTTAAAAATGTTCCATGCTTGAGTTGCTTGACTTGCAACCCTAGATAGTAGGTAAGCTCACCCATCATGGACATCTCAAATTCTCCCTGCATAGCTGCAACAAACACTTCACACAATGTGTTGTTATTTGAACCAAAGATGATATCATCAACATACACTTGAACAAGTATAACATCATTCTCATGTTTTCTAATGAAGAGTGTTTTATCCACTGCACCTCTAGCATAACCTTTTGATAAGATAAAATTTCTTAGCCTTTCCTATAAATAATTGTCTTGGTGCTTGTTTCAAACCATATAAGGCCTTTTTCAATTTAAAAACATGGTTAGGATAGAGATGGTCCTCAAATCCAGGAGGTTGTGATACTTACACTTCTTCATTTAGGAAACCATTCAAGAATGCACTTTTCACATCCATTTGATGCAATTAAAGTTACACATGCAAGCATATGCTAAAAGTAATCTCACAGCTTCTAGCCTAGCTACAAGTGCATAAGTTTCATCAAAATCAATGCCTTCTTCTTGATTATAACCTTTAGCAACTAGTCTAGCTTTGTTTCTTACAATATTACCATTTTCATCCATTTTGTTTCTAAAAACCCATTTGGTTCTAATTATATTCATATCATTAGTTTTAGGCACTAGAAACCACACATCATTTATTGTGAATTGATTGAGTTCATCTTGCATAGCAACAATCCAATTACTATCATTCAAAGCATCATTCACATTCTTAGGTTCAATTTGAGATACAAAAGCAACATGTTCATAAAATACAATCCTACGTCTAGTAGATACTCCCTGTTTGATATCACCAATGATGTTTTCTTTTGATAAACCTCTAGGTTGGATCCAATCCTTGGGCAAGTTGTTGTCTGCAGCTTTTTCAATCAACTGTTTTGCCTTTTCAGCCGACTGATTTCCTGCATCAGTGGGCTTTTCTGCAACAGAAATTTGCTCCTGCAGTAGATCTTCCTCATCTGCATTCTTTGACACTTGATCTTGTAACTTTGGGTTAGTTTCATCAAATACAACATGCATAAACTCTTCAACAGTCATCAATCTCTTATTATAGACTCTATATGCATGACTTTGTGTAGCATAGCCTAGAAAAACACCTTCATCCGCTTTTGAATCAAATTTGCCAAGACTTTCTTTGCCATTATTTAAGATGAAGTACTTACATCCAAATACTTTTAGGTTACTTAAAACAAGCCTCCTCCCTTTGAAAAGCTCATAGGGGGTTTTCTTCAAAATTGGCCTAATCAACACTCTATTTAAAACATAGCAAGCAGTGTTGACTACATCAGCCTAAAAGTACTTAGGTAGTGAGTTTTCATTCAACATAGTTCTAGCTAGTTCCTTAAGTGACCTGCTTTTCCTTTCAACAACACCATTTTGTTGTGGAGTTCTTGGTGCAAAAAAATTATGGTTAATACCATGCTTTTCACAAAAGTGTTCAAACTTTTCATTTTGGAATTCCCTACCATGATCACTTCGAATAAACACTATCTTGGAACTCTTTTCATTTTCAAGCATCTTGGCAAGTCTTTTAAAGGCATGAAAAGTGTCTTCTTTGGCAGCTAAGAACAAAGTTCATGTGTACCTAGAGAAATCATCAACAATAACTAATGCATAAAGATTGCCACCAAGGCTCATGGTTCGAGATGGACCAAATAGATCCATGTGAAGCATCTCTAAAGGTCTTTCAATTCAAACAACATTTTTGGGTTTAAAAGAGACCTTAGTCTTTTTTCCTTTTTGACATGCTTCATACACTCTATCCTTCTCAAACTTGAGTTTTGGTAGTTCTTCAACCAACTGTTTTCTATTCAGCCGATTGAAATGATGCATGTGTATGTGACAAAGTCTTTTATTCCATAACCAAGTATCATCCTCTTTTATAAGAAAACAATGGATGCTTAATGATGCATGATGCAGGTCAAGTAGATATATATTATTGACTTTTTTACCTATCAAGACAATACTACCATGTGCATCATATACCAAACAACTATTTGGTTCAAACATGACTTTAAAGCCTTTATCACATAGTTGACTTATACTTATCAAATTGTGTTTAAGTCCTTCTACCAGCAGCATATTCTTGATGTTGAAAGAGGATCCATTGCCTATGACTCCATTTCCAAGGATTTTTCCTTTGTTGTTGTCTCCATAAGTTACAAACCCTTCCTCCTTCAACTCCAACTTTGCAAATTTGGTTTTATCTCCTGTCATATGTCTCGAACAACCACTATCAAGGTACCACAAGTCTTTCTTATCACTTTTTATAACCTGCAAAACATATTTGGATTATTTGGTTATGCCTTTCTAGATCCTTTTGAGATCCATTTCATAATCCCATTAGGAACATCATATTTTCTAGCATGACAGTTCTTAATAAAATGACCTTTTTGCATACAGTAGTTGCATGAAATGAATGGCATATCACTTAGCATACTTTTTGAAAAGAAACTAGAGAACTTCTTGGTTTTCTTTTGAAAAGAAGGATTGTGAAACACGAAAAAACTCATCCATATTGAGAGATAAAGTGAGGATATTCTTTGCATTGCAATCATATTGAGCTCTCCTCCTTTCTTCCTCGGTCCATTGAGTCCATGGCTTATTAACCTGCACATCATCAACAATATGCTTAGGAGTATATGATCCATTTATGATTGCATCCCATATCCCTTGATTTATTGACTCAATAAAGATTTTCATCCTAATTTTCCAAAATTGGTAATTAATGTCACTAAACATAGGGGATCTATGAATTGAGGCACCTTCAGCCATTTCAAGTAGTTCAAAATAGATTTACGTCCTTACTTGAGCAAATTTCAAGTGCCTAGCTCTAGATAACAATTGTTAGTTTTGAAATGGTTGAAAAGACAAGAAGGGAGGTTGAATTGGCTAGTTAAAAAAATTAGGCTATCTTTGCAAGCTAAAAACCACCTTTAATAGAATCAAATAGATCACAAAGTTAGGATGCAAACAATACTGAACTGTACACTTTCAATCGATCAAAAACAGAGTTAATCGATTGATTTTACTAAACAGATTATGTTCTGGTATAATCAACAGATTGAAATAGGAAAACAGTCGACTAAAATATTGGGAAAAATGCAGAAATGCGAATTTGAATTTTAAACCAGGAACAATGCACAAGAATGATCAAGATAGGTTCCAAATGATTATGTAAACATGCTCAATGCTGCAAATTCTATGAAAACATGCAAGAACATGAAAAAGATGATTAAAGCACAAGTTCTTTAAACTTTAAAATGAAAATGCAAGAGAGAAAGGTTAGAGAAGAGAGGACACCACGAGATTTTTATATTGGTTTACTCAAACCTGAGCGACATCTAGTTTGTCGAGACAACCTGAGCTTGACTTTGTACTATTTCAAAAGATTTACAAAGTATCCACCCTTACACTTCCAAAATATGCAAAAACACCACAAAAGACTATTGAATCACACAAGAATCACACCAGCACAGCAAGAACCCTCTTGTAGACCAACCACCAGGCACACACACAAAGCTTGAGAAAGATCAAACCTCAATGGTAGCACAACCCATCCTACCACAAACCACTTTCTCCAAGCTTCAAACCAAGCCAAAAAGCTCCAAGAATTGATCCAAGATCAATCTTCAACAGTTGCAACACGTATGATCACGAAGGAGAGAGTTTCCACAAGTTTCAAGAACAAATTTGCGCTCTAAAATGATCAATTCACCTCTCTTTCGAAAATCACAGCTTTTATAGTCAAACTGTTACGAAATTCAACAGGTTGATTTTCAAATCAATCGGTTGATTTCACTTGACTTAAGTGAAATCAGTCGATTAAAAACTAAATCAATTGATTGAATATGTTGCATTTTAAGACTACTGCAGCCAATCTTTTAACCTATTGAAAAACCATTCAACAAACTAAAAGAGACATTTTAACCTGTTGAAAAACCATTCAACAAATTAAAAGACATACCTAATACCAAAATCATCTAATTAATGCTATAAGGTCTACACCATGAATTACAAACTTAAAATACACTTTCTAAATTATGTAACTATATGGAGAGCACACGTTCCAGCCTTAATCAACATGGTTATCATCAAATCACCTTTCCTTCATCAATGTAGGCTTCATTCCAATGGTAATGGCTTTAAGATAGTTCAAACGAGCTTCATTCAATCTTCATCAAATCTTCAAGAAGCAAACCACCTTGGCTTCTCATGTCAACATATTTTAGATTTCATGCTTTCTTAAATAGGTAGAAGTAAAATTAGTTTAGGTCAATGAATTTGAAGTTGTGTGAAGATAGTTTGTTGCAAATTCTGTTTCAAGTAGAAGTTAGCCTTAATGCAGTTTCTTGATTTCCTTTTTTACTAGTTTTAGTAAAATAGTTAGATTTTGATTTTCTAATAAATTGTAGTAGTTAGTTCAGTGTATGGTAATCCCTTGGCATTTAGAACTTATCTTGATTGTTATATTTTAGTTTTATTTTCTGTTTAGTATAGTTTCTAGTTTTTGTTGTTAGTAGTGTTAGAGTAGATTTTAGCATTCTTTCATCATTTAGAATTTGCTTAGAAACTTAAGGTTTCTACTAGGAAAATTTTGAGTTTACTGTTAGTTGAGTTTTAACTTGATTTCTATATTTATTATATCATTCTAAGGTTGTCTAGGTAGTTAGATAGCAATTTCAATTTTAATTCTAATGTGGTTATCAGATTTCACATTTTTAGTCATTCTAGTTTTTAGGTCTTTACTAGGCATATTTTGAATTTGTGGTATTTGTGAGTTGTGACTTGGGCTTTTTTTATCATTCTTTTGCAATTTTGAAGCTGTCCAAATAGTTAGAAGATAGTCCATATAGTAGTTTAAACCAATTTTCAGATTTTGAATTTTAGTATATTCTAGTGCTAATTTTAGGTCTTAAGTAACCATATTTTGAGTTTTAGCTAGATTTAGTAACTTGATTTGTTAATCTCGCTAGCTAAATCATTAATTTCCTAGCACTTGGTTGATAAACAATTTTGTTATGTTAAGGATTAACATATTTTTAAATCAGAATTCCCCAATAAAGATTTTCCAGTAATGCTGTAAGATATTGTGCTTTCATTAAGGGTATGTTGTGTTTATCTTGGGCTCATGATTATACTTCTTTGGTTTGATTATCATAGCCCATCATGAGTTTTCTTTTCTTGCAGCTAGTAACTTAAGGCATCTGATTTTGAAGGATTATAAGGCAAGGCATCTGAAAGTTCATATTCTCTCTCCCTTTCTACGTTAATATATCTTCTCTTTTTAGTTGTCTAAATTCCATATCAATACGAGTTAGTATCTTCTGCATATTAATATAAATGAAGGCTCATAGTTTGTTTTAAATACAGGAAGCCCAAAAGAGTTGGTGTGTGGCAAAACCTTCATCAAGTGATTCTACACTGTAGAATAACTTTGACCCTAACGATCTGTTGAACCATGCTTGGAATCTACATGAGCCCCAAATCGAACAGGTATATTCTATTCCTTCTTCACATGTTGGGATGTTTTTATATTGGTGTAATCTAGAAACACGTAATTAGGCTTTGTAGAGAGGTACCTAATCCAAATTGCACATAAAAGAACATAAAGACTATGTTTCAAATAGTTAAGAAGTCCGGCACACATGATCCAATCTTGCTAATCTTGGGGAAGTGTTCCCATTGTAAATACCCTTAAACTAGATTTGTGGTCCTTATGTATAGATGCATCAATCATTGGAACCGAATTTTGTTTCCCTTCTTTGCTCCATCGCTCGTTAACATTGCAACCAGGAGAGTGTGAAACTTAATCAAGATTTGGCAACTCAAATTCTTACTCTTATTGTTGTTAGGAATTCAAGTACGAGTTTAAACACATTGATAACAATCTTTTTTGTGTTTCAATATCAGGTGCAAGGATGTATGAAGAACAACACATGGTGCAAGAAGAATGAGAAACATGACAACAATAGGGAAGTGCAGAAGGGACAAATGCAAGATCAGATGGACAAAGCTCTAGTAGTAACATGTCAGAGGATGATAACAAGAAAAATATTGCAAGATTCTATTTCTGCCATTCACTCTAATAGACATCCAATGAAGTTCAATGGATGTATTTGATATATGGGTTAATAAGTACTATCAACTTGTTTAACATATATAAACACTAGATAAGTCAAATATTATTTTTGTGGGATTGTTTGTAGAACAGATGTTGCTAAAATGATCAATTCATGTTGCATTAATTTAGGCTATTTCTATAGCCAGGATATAATATCTCTACACCTGATGTACCAAGCAGCTGCAATTGGAGGTCAAGAGGCAAGTCTAGTATTATGTTATGAAGTTAACACTATAGAATAAATGTCCTCTCATGTTTCAAAGAATAGTATAAAATATATGGTTTTGGTGACTTAAAATGCTATAAAAGTTTATGTTCCTTGTCGTTACATTTACTAAAAGTTACATGGTTTTAGTATTTTGTCAATGACTAAATATGTCTTAACTTTGATGCTGCTACTTGTATTTTTCCATTATGTAAATAGTCGTAACATAAAGTCTAAAAACATAAAGTTAAAAATAATTTTCTTAAAATATTTATGTGCAAGAGTAGGGAACTGCTTTTGTTTTAGCTATAACTTTTTCTCTTCTTTTGTGCCCATGTCTCTTTTATCACAACCTTCAAATAGGGAAACTTTGCAACTTCATCTCCATTTATAAAGTCTCTTTTACCTCCCAAAGTCTTATTTTTCCTTGAACTTTCTTCACTACTTTTGGATCTTTTAGTAGTTATAAATAAATGTCAAAATGTTAGAAATTTTGTTTTTCATATCATATGTTTTAGAAACTATATGCATAAAAAAATGTAACAAATAAAATTAAGGGAAATTGAAACATAAGTAAAAATATAAATAAATAATGCATTGTAAGGATAAAAAACATTGAAAAGGGGCTTTCAGTACTATCATAGAGTATAAATGATTTAAAATTACTAACAACTAACAAAAGTTTGCAAAATTGCCGCAAAGTATTAGGGGTTTCAAAACTGTTGATAAATAATAAGGGTTTCAAAATTTTCAGTAAATACCAGGGGTTTCAAATCGTCGGTAAATACCAGGGTTTTCAAACCGCCGATAAATACCAGGAGTTCCAAATCGCCGATAAATACCAAGGATTTCAAAAGCGTGGGTAAGTACTGTTTTACCATGGGTTAATCAAATTCGTCGATAATCTATTAATGACGTTAAGGGCCTAACCTATTCTGTTGGGCCTAAGGCCAACCCATAGGATGTCCAAAACCCTTTTCCAGACCTAAACCTCTCATTATGCCCCCATATCGCAAGACGACCCCTTTCTCCTCACACACTCTTCTCTCTATTTAGAGCTCTCCTAGGGTTTGAGCTAGTTTCCTCTACGGGCCAGTCGAAAGCCTTCTTCAAGTAAGTCGAACATCTCTTTTCTTCCTTTTTCATCGTGTATGTGCTTGTACAGTATAAGGTTTATCCTTATAACCCCATCTTCGTTCTTGTATGCGTTTTTTCAGCTCCTTAATCAATTCCTAGAGCTGTAACGCTCTTTCTTGGGGCACTATTGCTTTTGCTAGCATATTCCAAGTAAGGGAAGCTAGCGTTTTTGCTCGTTTTCAAATATGTTGCATGTGTATAGTCTGATTCATGTTCCTTAAGCTTGGATGTTACTGTTGGTTGTGTGAAAATGTCTTGGTTGTACTTCTGGATGTTGCATTGTGTCGCTTTCTGTGTTGCATGTGCGAACAATGGAGAAATCTGATATTCTTGCCGAAGCGAGTGGGTCTCGCCTAAGCGAGAGTATTAGAAACCCTCCCAAGCTTTTGCTCGAGTTGTCGCTCAGGCGACGAGCTCCAGTTTTGAGCGAGAAGTCATCTCGCTCAGTCGAGGAGGTCTCGCCTAAGCGAGAAAACGCGAAAACTCCATTGTTCCACTGCTCGAGCTCTCACCTAGGCGAAAAGGGCTCGCCTGAGCGAGAGAATCTCTCTCGCTTGAACGAGTGCTTCCAGCCTAAGCGAGATCTGTGCAGGGACGTGCTCTAGTGTTGTTTTCTTCTATGTTTTGGTTGTTAGTTACATGATTGATTGGATTACCCTATTTAAAGCATAAAGTTTGTGAATATGCATGTATTATATGATTTATGGACTAGAATTGATGAGTTTGGCATGAATAAGTGTACGAATCATGATTAGTGGATTGGTTGGATATTGGCATGAGATTGTTATGTTTGATAAATCTATGGTTGGATGGTGAGACGTGGCTATGGTATAAGATTGACGTAATTCCATGAAACTCTTTGTGAGATTTCATGGTGGTGTTGGATGTGATGGGCATAATTCTATGAACCTCTTGGTGAGATCTCATGGTGGTGTCGTATGTGATGGACATAATTCCATGAACCTCTTGGTAAGGTTTCATGGTGGTGCCACAGTGTATATAATTAGGTAAGGATTCAAGAAAGGATTGCATCCTGAAACTCTAAAGAGTCAATTAGTCTCACGTAGAGCGGACTGACTCAAGTGGTGAGAGTAGTAGGAGGTCCTAGTCTTTGGCATGATAATGGCCTTAGATGTTTGAAGGCTAACCTTGTGCGTGGTAGGGTGAAACCCATTGGCAATGGCTCTACAGAGCAGTAGAGGCCATCACAAGTGCAAGCATCTAGTGAATCCGACCAATTATATGTATTCGGATAATTGAGTCTTAGAGTCTTGGTTGTTTGTTATCACATGTGTGTTTGCCTATCTTGTTGCATGTTTATGATCTATTTTAAGTATCTGTGTGCCATAACATGTTAAAATGGTTTATACTCTAGCTTACCCTTTCTGTTTGCTTGTGTATTTTGGGTGTGGTTTTGCTCTTTGCAATGATCATCAATTTATTGATGTGAGCAAATGTGGAAATCCCTAGTGGTCACTAGGGTGATGGAAACTCTACAGTGTAGCTAGGCTATGGTTGGATCTCTTTCCTTCAAGTACTCTCTGTAGGCAGTGTTGCCTATGTATTTTGGTCAACTGTCAAACTATTACATTATGTTTTGTTAATGGCATCGTGATGTACCTTAGTTTTCTCTTCGAGTATATTTTGGATAACTGTAATGGGTGATACTTATACTCCATGGCGTTGCTCTTTATATTATATTTTATGTGATGTTTCATTTATATGATTTATTCTCTATTAAATGAGACGTTACAATATAGGTATTGTTTATCCGTTATCCATCTTGTCTAAAAGGATATTTGTCTTATTACTTATCAAATAAATGTGTAAAAAAATTCATAAGCATAAAATACTCAAAAAAAAAAAAAAAATATATATATATATATATATATATATATATATTTTAATTTTAAAAAAAATTATGTAAGTATAAGTATTAAAAATATGAGTACAAAATTAATTTTTAAAGTACAATTTAAATAAAATTATATACTAAAATATTAATGCAAATAAATTTTATTTTTTTAAAAAAATAAATTTAAATGATTTTTCCAAAGGATATATTCTAAATAATTATTTATTTTAGAAAAATAACTTTAATATCTTATGTCAAAACTGTAACGTCCCATTTAATTAATACGCGTAACTAAAAGAAACGCCACACATAAATAGTATAACAACGCAGTCCTGGGGTCCTTAACACCACCCCTACGAAACTAGGCACACCACGATGCCAACAACAGAAATAGGATAACGATTTGACTAAAAGTATATAAATCTAAAACCAACAATACATGGGTCATAGCCCTAAAGAAAATCCCAAAAGAAACTAAAGTCCAATCCACGCGGACGATGCAGCGGAATTACCACAAGTTGATGATCATCGCAAAATAGAGTACCACAAAGCAAAACACATAACAACAAAAGTAGGGTAAGCTAGAGCATAAAATCATTTCATCAATGAAGTCAGATACATATTCTTGGTCCATCATACAAACGTCACACAAGCATGTTATGACCTTCCAAACAATACACTACGACACGACTCGACTCATCTGGATACGTATAATCTTGGTCGGATTCAGCAGATGCTTGCACTTGTGGTGGATATCTCTGCTCACCCCCGAGCTATGTGTTACAATTGTTTCAATGAATCAATTTCCGTCACCACAAGGTTAGCCCTTAATGAATTTCAAGCCTCCTGCTACTCTCACCACAAGAGTCAGTTCGCTCTAAGTGAGACTAACTGACCCCTCAGAGTATCAGGATGCAATCCTTACCTAGTTATACAGATGGGGCACCACAATGGGCACCCACTAACAGGGGCCATGGAATTACATCCCGACCACTGAAGCGCAACCCTGAAAGTCTCACCTAGAGACCCCAAGGAATTAAGCACTGACACAGACAAAATATGATCACGCAGTCAAATAGTATTCATCATGCAAGGATATAACCAGTACATCAACCTTTAAAGCCAATCTTTTCACGTTCCAGGTCCAACTCATCATAATCCATCCATGCACATAGGAACCAACTCATCTCACTTACGTGCCACTTTAATAATACCCATCTCATTTAGTTCACATGCCAATTTTCATACCAAACCCATCATCTACAATTCATGATTCATGCCAAGCATACATAATATTCCATTATATACATGTTTCCCATCATAACATTCATACCCAAACCAAAACCAATCATCCAAGAATAAACAAGCTCCCAAACAGCGTACTGCCTCGCCCAGCCCCTCGCTCAGGCTGAAGGGTCTTGCTTAGGCGAGACGTGCTCACTCAGGCGAGCCCCCTTCGCCTAGGCGAGGGCTCGAGGAAGCATCCAGAGAACATCACGGGATCTTGCTTAGGCGAGACCCCTCTCGCTTGGGCGAGGTGTTCGCTCGCTCAAAAATTTGAACGGGTCGCCTGGGCGACCTTTCGCGCAAAAAGGTTTGGGCGAGTCCCTGTTCATCTCGCCTAGGCGAGATTGGCCCGCTTGGGCGAGATTCACAGGTCTCGCTACTGTTTTCCTGCAACAGCTGCTTGCTCCAGCCCAAACAACATATTCATACCACAGTTTCAAGCATTCAGAACCAAACTAGCAACACACCAACCACACAAACTCAAAATAACAGCCAAACAACGAAGGAAACAGGACATACGAATAAGGTCTTAGCTTCCCTACCTGGAAAATTACAAGCACGAGATCTCGACCCCTAAACAGCGGAGAACAGCAACACAAGGGGCAACTCGAGGTACTGGAAAGAAAAGAGGAGTAGGGGAAGAATGAGTTACTCAGCGTAATCGCAGCAATGCTACAAGCACGGTTTGGAAGGTTACTTACATGGAGTACAAGTCCTCTTAGCCCAACGTGACAGTGGAAGCAACACCTTAGCGGAGGGGGTTGACGGCTGCAGACTTAGGTTCTCTGAAATGAATGGAAAATGAGACTTAGGGCAACTAAGATTGACTTTTATCTACTGGGCCAGCCCCTAGGTCCACTTACAAGGACAACCCTTTTAGTTTAAGACTAAAAGACAATGAGCAAACTTAACAGGCCTTACAAAAACATATATATATATATATATATATATATATATATATATATATATATATAAAGACAATTATTACACTAAAAAAAAATGTCTCATTAAACATCAATTTTAATGTCCAAAAGTCGTTAGTTATTATATTGATAATTTAGATACTAATTTAAAAAATATAAAATTATTTATTCACTATTATTAATTAAAAATTATAATTGATCACTAATTAATTAAAGACTAATTTATAAACTAATTCTTTTTTTAGTTAAATTTTAGAAATCAATTTAAAAATTAATTATAATTTTTTATTTATAACTCTAATTATTTTAGTAACTGATAATCTTTTATTTTATAAATTGGTATCTAAGTTAATGTAATAATTAAAAACTTTTGAACATCAAAATTAGTTGTGTTTTAATGAAAATTTTTCTTTTAGCGTTAATATTTGTTATACCAATAATTATAATTTTATAACTTGATTTTTTTTAATATTTAAATAAAATTAATTCTTAATCTTTAAGGAGTATGTGCGGGTTAGATATCTGTATGTGTCCTATAAAGTAGCTTATTATTAAATATCGGTATTTATTGTTCATCGTGATATTTATCAAACATATTTATTTAGTATTTAATAAAAATAAAAAAATACATTCGATTAGCTATTTGTTTTATTATTTTTTTTAATTTAAATAACTATTTTTTATTATACTTATTTTCCCTTTTCACTCACTTTGATAGTTTTCATCATCTAATCTAAATAAAATATAAAACATTTCTCATATTTATTAATGAAATAAAACTTTTCAACTAATCAGTAAAATTATGCACGTGCCTTTTGACTCAGTTAACTTATAATAATAATAATAATAATAATAATAATAATAATAATAATAATAATAATAATAATAATAATAAACTACTCTCTTCGATGAAGAGACAGTAATTAAGAATTATTACTCCGAAGCAACAATTAATCATGCTAAACGTGCTTTTACAATCGTATGGCCACCAGTGAAGAATGCTGATATTTATTCTTAAAACCACTTTCCCTTCGTATTCACTCTGCATCTGACTCCTACTTTCCGTCACCTATTTCGTAATTTTCCTTCATCCTTGTTGGAGCAGCAGCAGAAGAAGAAGAAGCATGGCTGCAACATCAGTGCCTTCACACATGAAAGCTTGGACTTACTCGGAGTATGGGAAATCCGGCGAAGTTCTCAAGTTTAACCACAGCGTGGCTTTACCTCCGGTGAAGGAAGATCAGGTCCTCATCAAGGTCGCTGCTGCTTCCATTAACCCCATTGATTACAAGAGAATGGAAGGTCATTTCAAGAACTCCGATTCCCCTTTACCTGTAAGTAACATTATTTCGTCACCCCTAATTTCTTTCCCCTTTTTCTAACTTTTTCCAACATTATATTTTATATTTTGTCATTTTTAGGATCACTGTTAATTTATCCTTAACTCGCCATTTCACGAAAAAAAAAAATTTCTTTTATAAAAATATCATTGTTATTTTATAAAAAGATAAACAATTGACTAAAATATGTTACAGTTGTAGTATAATAATTTTAATCATGTTAATTTTGTCTCGTTCATGTTTAAGAAAATAGAACACATATTTAACTTTTATGAATTATTATATATCTTTGTTAAAAGAAATTAACTTTAATATGTCATTAGAATCTTTTACTTTTTGCTTTTGTCCTATGTGAATTTAGTATTTATTTTTATTTTTCAATGTTAATTTTATATTAGTTAATTGTCCATTTAATAAACACACATGGTATTATTACCTCAAGCATTAACGAAATTTAAATGAAATCAATATAATCAAATTGTTGTACTAAAACTTAATTATCTTTTTTATTGTACTAAAAGCGAAACTCCTACATATTTATTATATTAAACTGATTATTTATTTTTTGTAAAATAATAATATGTAATATATTGTTATGGTCAAACTGGAATCTGCTGATGACTTAAGAAGGAAGTTGTTTTTTCCTGTCCTAGTTGTACAAAATAATGTATTCGCATTATTAGCTGGACAATGATATTTTAACCCACTTTTTTTGACCCACTTTTAACTTACCACTTCAATCACCATTAGATCATACATCACATCACTAAAAAGAATAAAAAAAGATGATCCAATAATGATTAAAGCAATGGGTTAAAAGTGGGTCAAAAAAAGTGGGTTAAGATATCATTTTCCTTATTAATTACTAACCTTTACACTCAACATGTGTATTAAAAATAAATCAAGTTGGCTTGAGATATATAAATAGTTTTTGTCGGTGAGGTTTAATCTCTTTATCCTAAATATGCTATTGGGTCACCCGTGATATTTTTCATAAACTAAAGTCGATACCACCAAGTACGAGGAAAGTATTGCACCAAGTACGAGGAAAGTGTTGTTCAACCTTATTTGACTAAAATTAAAGTGAAAATACTGCATATAACTCTCATATCATAGACGGAGTTTGGGGATTGACTGCTCAGATCCAGATTCTAATTGACCAATTATTTTAGTTTTGTTTCTCGTTCACTTACAATATTTGAATTGATGCTGAAGGGATTCAAAACTAATTAATTTTACCAACATGAAATATTTTTTGTTTTAAATGTATTTTTGACAAGGTACGCAAAAGCATTGCATTTTTATAAAAAAATATTTATCACAAATAAAATTCAGTTTGAAATAAGAAATTTCATCAAATGCGCAACCGAACGCTTTAAAAAATAGGTAAGCATGCCTACACTCTCTCCAAAAGACCGTTTGAGCACTGACAAATCACAGCAAAACACTGACTTAGTTTTCAAATAGGCATTACTTTTTTAATATTTTGGCTGAACGTGACTTCTCATATCCTTTTAGAAAGGATAAATATATTTTTAGTTTGTAAGTTTTAGTAAGACAAGAACCAAAAATAGAATAAAATGGCCAAAAATATATTCAACTAGAAAATAGAATAGAATCGCCAAGTTTATAAAATAGTGCGATATTTTTGAATTTCTAATTTTATCGTTAATTTCTTCTTTTTTATTTGATTTTATTAATTATTTTATGTGTGGGGTTGATGTGAAGACTGTTCCGGGGTTTGATGTTGCTGGAGTGGTGGTGAAAGTGGGAAGTGAAGTGAAGAAATTCAAGGTTGGGGATGAAGTTTATGGTGATATAAATTTGAAAGCTTTGGAATATCCGAAAGTGATTGGTTCTTTGGCTGAGTACACTGCTGCAGAAGAGAGATTATTGGCTCACAAGCCACAGAGTCTAAGCTTTGTTGAGGCTGCTAGCCTTCCTTTAACACTTGAGACAGCTTATGAAGGCCTTGAACGAACTGGGTTTTCTGCAGGGAAATCTATCCTTGTGCTTGGAGGTGCTGGTGGAGTTGGAACCCATGTTATTCAGGTACACTAACACCTCTTGCAATGTTATTCATTCATTAATCAATTTGTTTTTTTAGATCTATTAAGATGGACACTAGTTTCAAATTATCTCATTTTCTTTTATTGAATGGCTTTGACATTGCTTACATGGTGCAGCACCTCCAAACTACACAAAGTAGTGCCTAAAATTAGAGAACAGTAATTTTCATGGGAAGTGATTGTAATTGATAATGCCTTGTTGACACAGCTTGCAAAGCATGTATATGGAGCATCCAAGGTAGCAGCCACAGCTAGCAGTACGAAACTTGAATTATTGAGCAATTTGGGGGCTGACTTGCCAATTGATTACACTAAAGAGAATTTTGAAGACTTGTCTGAAAAGTTTGATGTGGTGTATGATACAGTAGGTCAGATTCTGAACCCATTCTTTTATCAGAAGACCATGAAGTTGATCATGCATCTTATGGAACACTAACTTTTTTTTCTAAACTCCAAAATAGGGCAAACTGAACAGGCATTCAAGGCTTTGAAAGAAGGAGGCAAAGTTGTGACCATAGTACCACCTGGGTTTCCTCCAGCTATATTGTTCATTCTGAGTACTGATGGGGGTATTTTAGAGAAACTAAACCCCTATTTTGAGAGTGGTAAGTTGAAGCCAATACTTGACCCCAAGAGCCCCTTTCCATTTTCTCAGACGGTTGAAGCATTTGCCCATCTCGAAACAAACAGGGCAACGGGAAAAGTTGTTATCTTTCCCATTCCATGAATATGAGCTTCTATCTTTGTTAAAATCTATGATGTTCTCTATGATCTTAGGTTTGTGTAATAAGAGTGAGACACAGTAATACATGTTCTCCATATCCTGAAGCTACGTTGTTTCTTTGAAGATCATGTGTTGTAGAATAAGCAGAATCATGTCTTACAGGCATTGCCGTGGCTGCAACTGAGCCTTCAGCATAGTGTGGCTTGTAGTTTCTTTTTGGGTGCGTCTTGTGGTTTGTAAGTTTGGATAATGAAATAATCAAATGGTTTTTAATATTTAGCTCTAATTTACGCTGCATTTTATAGTAACATGGCGAATCTAGCTACATCTAAACTTTCTCTTACATCTTCATGTATGCTAAATGTTGATGGCTTCATTAGTAAAGGCCTAATTGTGGTGAACTTTTAGGAAAATTGAATATTTAGTTCTAGTGAATAATGTGTCGTTGTTGATCGATGCTCCCTATGAAAGTTTCTTCCTGCATGATTTAGAGAACGTTTGCAACAACATGTTTGCGTATCTCTGGAAACAAATAGATATTCGTAACAAAATACACATACATTTGGTGATCAAATAAATTTTGGAGTTAAATTAGCAAGGTTTTATATATTTTACGACTATAGTTAGATCTTGGAAGTTATAAACTGAGATGATAGTTATATGTCCACTTTAATTATACATTTATTGGTTTAATTAGTATATTGATATTTATTTTCGTTCAAAAATTTATTGGTTTAATTAGTATATTGATATTTATTTTCGTTCAAAAATTTTAATTTGGTACTTATTTTTAAAAAGCTTTTAATTTCGTCTCAATTTTTGAAGAATTGTTTCAATTAGATCTTTTTTTTAAAAAGATTATTAATGTTATTAATATCGCGTCATGTGTCAACCTCTATTTTTTTTTAATTTTTAATTTTTTTTAATTTAAAAAAAAAATTGTCACATGTCAGATCCTTAGTGTGGCACGTGGCATTGTCAGTGTCACGTTGTCAATGTCCCTGTCAAGTATCATTATCTTAATTTCAATTTAGTCTTTATATATATCTATTTGTTTTAATTTAGTAGATTGATGTTTACTTTTGTTCAGAAATTTCAATTTGGTATCTATTTTTAAAAAAAAAAATTCAATTTCGTCCCAATTTTTGAAGAATTGTTTCCATTAGATTTCTTGTAGAAAAAGATTATTAACACTGTTAACACCGTGTCATGTGTCATCTTTAATTTTTTAATTTTTTTTTAATTTAAAAAAAATGCCACGTGTCAGATCCTTTGTGTCTCACGTGGCATTATCAGTGTTACGTTGTCAATGTCCCTGCCAAGTGTCATTTTCTTGATTTCAAGTTAGTCTCTAGATATATCTATTTGTTTTAATTTAGTCCCCACAAATATTTATTTATTTCAATTTAGTCTTCATTCTATTTGTTTCAATTTTGTCCGAATATTTTTTTTTACAAAATAGAGAAATATTATCTCTCTCTTAAGACCAAATATATTATTTATATAAATGTTATATTGATATTTATTATTAAAAATTAATTACTCGTATTTATATTAAAATTTAATAGTAAAAAGTCATAATTAGCAAAACATGATTATAACATGAAAATAAACATTTAATTTTATTCATTACAAAATGAATACTAATTGTGAATGTTTTTAGACTAACAATTTAAGATTATCAATTTGGTTTAGATGGAAAAGTACAATAAAAGAGTAAAATAACCTTATGATAAATCATAAAAATGAATACAATAATCAATTCTAGAACGAAATATTTGTATGCTTATTTTTAATGAGAATTTAAATTTCATAAATAAATGCATAATAGTAAAACTTGCACATTTTAATTAATTATAAAGTTTAAAGTCTTAATTAATGTAAGACCCACTTTATTTTTTTTTTTTTCTGTCCTAAATCTTAAGGACCTATCTTAATCAGATGGGCCTAAGACTAGCCATTGAGTGCCAAGGCCCCCTAAAGCATCCAAAACCCCATTCTGGTTTCACTTTTGCGAAATAGTGCTTACAACTCACCTTTTCTTCCCAACAGAAAGCTCTGTTAGGGTTTGGTCCCCTCCTAGTCAAGCTAGCTCAAAAACTCAGCTCCTACTCACTTCGTGAATCTGTTTCGAGGTTCGTCGTACTCAGTAGCTTGGGGTCGAGTTTCTTAGTTTAAATCGATTCTTTACCATTTTTGGCATGTTTCGTATTTCTGATGTATGTATGGTGTGTACAATGTTGTGAATGAAATTTGTGCTTTACTCTGATGGAATATTGATGTTGGCCTGCGTGAACAGTGGAGGGTTCTGGTTTTCTCACTCAAGCGAATGTGTCTCGCTTAAGCGAGATTTGCAGCAACTCGCCCATGTTGTTTGCGTGAGCTGTCGCTTAGGCGACGAGCTCCTGTTTTGAGCGAGAGTCTATCTCGTTCAGGCAGGGAGGTCTCGCCTAAGCAAGAGAACGCGTAAGCCACTGTTCCCCTCTGCTCGAGGAGCTGGGTGAGGGTGCATTTCTATTTTGTCGCTTCTCTGTTCTTTGATGGTTGGCACATGTTTGATTGGATTGTTATGTTAAAAGCATTAGGAGAATGATTATGCATGAGGGATATGGTTTATTGGTTGTGAATGATAAGTTTGGTATGATCTTGGCATGTGACTTGAATGGGATTTTTGGTTATCAAAGTGGCATGGTTATGGCATGATAAAGGATTCGACATGATTATTGGAAATATGATTTGTATGTGGTTAGGGCGTAATTCCACGATAGTTTCGTGGTGGTGCCTCATTGGGTTAGTGCGTAATTCCATGAATCTCTAGGTGAGTTCTCATGGTGGTGCCTCAGTTGGTCGGGATGTAATTCTATAACCCTTGTTAGTGGGAGTTCATGGTGGTGTCCCATCTATATAATTTAGTAAGGATTCAAGGTAAGGTTGCATCCTGACACTCTAAAGAGTCAGATAGTCTCACAAAGAGCGTACTGACTCTAGTGGTGAGAGTAGCAGGAGGCCTGAAACTTATTAAGGACTAACCTTGTATGGGGGGCATGAGACATTATAACATTTAGCTCGGTAGAGTAGGGAAGTCCACCACAGGTGCAAGCTTCCGCTAAATTCGACTAATTATATGTATCCGTATGAGTCGTGTCTTAGTGTATTGTTTGAAAAGACATAACATGATTGGTTGACATATGCATCTTGGACTGTAAAATGATATGGAATTGTATGATAAACTGTTTTCTACTCTAGCTCTCCCTTTTTGCTTGTTTGATTGCTATGTGTGTGGTTCTTCTCTTTTTGCGATGATCATCAATTTATTGATGTGAGCAGATGCGAGAGCTACTCGTGGTCAACAGGGAAATGATGATTCCGCTGCTTAGCTCCTTTGGGATGGTCTCCGTTTCTCTGAGTTTTATTTAGGGTTATGGCCCATGTATTACCTTGTTTTTGGAGTATCAATTGTTTACTGTCAATTCTTGTACTTTGTTTTGTATTGGCATCTTGGTGTGCCTTGGATTTCTCTAAGTATTTCTGGATATTGTAAGGAGTGGTGTTCATACTCCAGGACTTGTCTCTTATATTATCTGTGTGACATTCATTTGAATTAAAAATAATTATTAAACGGGGTGTTACAGTTATATTATAAAAAAAGTGTTTAGAAACAAAGCTTTAAACCTGCAATATGTTTTAATTAGTTAAAAAAAATGTCTTACATGTAAAATTTCAAGTAATCAAAGTAAAAATGCATACATTTAAAAAAAAGAAAGTACTAGAAAAATAAATAATAGGAGACTACATAAGAAGAACCTCGATTAATTAGAGGCACACAATAGAACTAAGATATTATCTAAACCACTTGAATAATTGCTATAAAATTGTTAATGTCAACATGGAATTTTCTATTTGTCTGTCCCTGTTGTTGCTTTAGAAAATTTTTCGTGCTCTCAGCGTTGGATTAAATATATTTTTCATCTTTAAATTATTATAAAAAATTATATTTAGGTTTTAAATTAAATTATAAAGTATTAGTTCTTGTTCTTTATAATATAAAGATATTTTACATTATTTTTCATAAAATATAAAAATTAAATATTTTATAATTTAGTTTAAAAATAAAACAAAATTTTTAATAATAATTTAGAAAAAAAAAAACATATTTAACTGCTTAATTTTTTCACCTAAAACATTACTTTTAGCTTCTATTTACATACTAAGTTCTTATTCCAAATTCCATTTCCATGATAATTTTCTTTGCAACACAAAACTTTCGCACTGACATGTTGCATATTTGTTGAAAACGGTCTTATTTTCGAAGACATGTAACCACATATGCCTTCTTTATTCTTTTGAAAATTTTCAGTGTTCTCTACATCTCACTCTTTGATAACTATAATTCCTTGTGTCAATTTATTTAACAAATAATTTAAATCCTTTAAGATATGTTTGGATTAGGATGTATTTAAGAGAATGAGAAAGGATGGAAATGAAAAAAAAAATGGAAACACTACAAAAAAAAAATGTAAATATCGACAGTTATTTTTGTAATTTACGTCATTTTTAACCGTCATTTTTTATTTGAGCGATGATTTCCAGAAATATCATAATTCTTGTCATCACAAAATATAATATGACAGTTTAAGATGAACCGCTGTAAAAACCGTCATTTTATACTATGTATAAAGTGACAGTTTGAAAAGACTAATGTCAGTTAAAACAGACGTAATATTTTACTAGAAAACAAATTCAATAGAAAAAACGGTAAAATAATAAAAAAGTTCGTAGAATATGTAATTGATTTGGTAAAATAATTTTTTTTCATATATTTTAAAATTAATTTGTAAATTATAAGTTAGAATGAAAATAGATTTTAAATTAAAATAAAAAATATTCTAAAATTTGAATAAACAACAAATTAAATTTTAAAATAGTACTATATTAAAGTAAATTAATTTATAAAATATAAATTTTAGCTTAATTACTTTATCTTATTTATTATTGTATTATTTTTATTTTTTATTATTTACTATATTATAATAAAAATTATAAAAACTTTATATATAATTTATTATTTAGTAATATATTAAATTATATACACTGCGAAATTGATTATGCAGTGAAAGGATCGAGAGAATCAATTATGCAATTCAGATATTCAGTTATTGTTTATTATATTTTTGAACTTTCCATTTCATCCCATAGTTACAAAGAAAGTTTATAAAAAAAAAATTAACCTTGTTTTCCGTGCGTTTTACTTTGTTTCTCGAGCTTTTCATGCCTTTCTCTGCATTGCCCAAGTTTGTCATTTACAAAAAATACAATTAGCACAATCCCACATGTCATTTTTTTAATTCTCTCAACTTCCTATTTCAAAATTCAAACTTTTTTTTACCTATTTTAGAATTAAGCTTAAATTTGGTTTTAGTTTTAATCGACTTTTTTCATTTTAGTCATATTTTTGAAATTGTTTTGAATTTGGTCATACTTTTCTTTATATTTTTTCAATCAAGTCTTTTTTGCTAACACCGTTAAAATAGTTAACAGATGTGAACAGTAACCGCCACGTGTCATTTTGTGATTTTTTTTTTATTTTTTTAAATTTTTTTTAAATTTTTATTTTTTTTTAAATTTTTTTTTTATTTAAAAATATATACACGTGTCAAGCCAATATCATGCCACGTGTCATTTTTGTGATTTTTTAATTTTTTTTAATTTTTTTAATTTTTTTTTAATTTTTTTTAAATTTAATTTTTTTAATTTTATAAAAAATACACGTGTCAAGCTAATATCATGCCACAGAGTTAGTTTTTTATATTCAATTTGGTCCCATATTCGTTAATTGTGTTCAATTTGGTCCTAATTTTTTTTTAAATTTAACATTTTTGTTCATCTCCAAATTAAGACAAAATTTAATTTATATATATTAAAATGCATATTTTTAATTTAGAATTAGCGTTAGTTTAAAATTAAAACGAAAAAAAAGCAATAACACCATTAATTTAAAATTTTAAGAGGTTAAAAATATTAATTTTAAACCAACTCTAATTTTAAATTAAAAATATTTAATAAAAAATGTATTTTAATAAGAATATTCATATAACTGCAATTAAGCCACGTTTATATACAAATTATATTTTGTCTTTGGAGAGGAAAAAAAGTACTAAATTAAAAAAAAACTAGAACCAAATTAAAAAAAATAACGAATATTAGGACCAAATTCAATATAAAAATCTGATTCTGACATGTGGCATGATATTAGTTTGACACGTGGATTTTTTTTAATTAAAAAAAGTAAATTAAAAAAAATTAAAAAATCAAAATAAAAAATCAATAATGACACGTGACATAATATGATCTTGACACGTGTACATTTAAAAGAATTAAAAAAAAAATCAAAAAAATTAAAAAAAAATCAAAAAATCAAAAAATGACACGTGACAGTTACTGTTCACATCCGTTAATGATTTAGACGGAGTTAACGAAAAGGAGTTATTGAAAAAATATAACAAAAAGTATGACCAAAGTGAAAAAAGTCGACCAAAACTAGGATCAAATGACTATTTAAGCCTTAGAATTATTTTAAAATTTCTTTGCCTAAAAAAATAATTTTAATAGAAAAGCTTTAATTTCATTTGTTTTATTTGAACCCTCTTTATTAAGGTAAATAATTAATTAATTGAACATATATTTAAATTTTAGTAATTGTCGTATGTATCTATTAAAATAATAATAATAATAATAATAATAATAATAATAATAATAATAATAATAATAATGTTAGTAAGCAATTATTCTTAAAGAAACTACAAAATTTTAATTTTACAAAATAAACAACTAAAGGTATAAAATTCTCTTAAAAGATAAATGCATATTAATGTTTTTTTTTTATAAAGACAGATAACAATCACTAAAGACAAAGTACGTGTTTACTTTTCTTAATAATTGAAAGAGTTAAACCAAAATTAACAAAATTAATATTTTTAATAAAATTATAATAATTTTGCCTATTATACTAAAACTTCTAAATCAAATTAACAAGGATCTTCAAGTTTTTAATTAATTGAATCAAATCCATCCATTTATGATATAAATTCCAATCAAAACTTATCCACCAATCGAATCTGTTTGTTAGCAGCAGGTCCGGTTTAGATTTTATAATTTGGTGGACGAGGTTGTGGTTAGAGGCTCGAGAATCAAATACACATTTAATACTAGTTAATACTAACCAGTTTTCCTTAGTCACATCTCGGATTCTATCCATAATTTTTTTTTTTTTCTGTACATCATTAATAAAGTATTTTCAATAAATATCGTCCAATGCATAAATCCCACTATCAGAATGCTGCAATAGTATAAGGAAACGAAATAAGTCAATTTTTTCCTCAATCATAAAAAATAGGTAAATCATATTGATTTTAATATTTATTATGGATTAGAAGTCGTAGCTTGTATTGCAAACCAATAATTAGATTGATCAATTTATTGACATAGATTTTTTTTTTAATTAATGTACTTAATTACGGGAATATTTTTAAAAAGTTTTAATTTATAAATAATAATGATTTAACTCATACTTATTCTATTTTCATTTTTAAACTAACACAATACCAAAATTGTTAAATTTTATATATAATATTTTTAATATTATTATAACAAAATTATTAATTAGCGAGGGAATATATATTTTATTAATTTTTCATTATTTAGCGAGGGTTTAGTTATAAAAAGATTTTGCTATGTTTTATTTTTTTATTAAACATCTATGATTATTTGGGGTTTGGTGATGGAATAGTATGTATTTTGCTATGCCCTACTTATCAGGAGAAAGGAAATGAACTTCTTTTAATGAAAACTTTTACATTTGACCCATGGAGTTTGGACTTTTGTTGCCTATTATTTATTTGGAAGATGATAGTTTAAAAAAAAAATTGACAAACTTTTGACAAATTACCTTTTTAAATAAAAAAATATTACTATTATTACTTTATTTTGATTAAAAAATAAAAAATTAATTTATTTAATTCTATTCATAAAAACTTTGTAAAAAAAGTTTGCCATAAGATAATTTTTCTATTTATTTTCCTCGGGAATGAAATACGGATTTAGAAACAAGAGTCACCATCCTATTTGACATTAATTTATTTTAACAAGTATACTCTGCAAGTGGCATTAATCATGTATGTTGATAATTATTTTATTTATGATGTTTAAAAACTTTGATTATCTTCTTAATTTTGACTATTTTGAATGTGATAAATTTGACATGTTTCATATTAATTGATTGGTAAAATTTATTATATTTTTACGTCATATCGATAATAAATGGAGGTAAAAAATAATAAGAGAATAAAATATTTTGACCTGATGTAATTTGTTATGATTTTGCTATGGATTAAGTAGGGATCGAATAAAACAATTGGCGAGAGATTAGTTAGGTATCAGTTTGCTACGAATTAACGAGAAATTTGTTACAACCAATTTGTTAGAGATTAGTGAGGATTTAACTAGGGATTAATTTTCTAAAGATCAACGAAAGATTTGTTACAACCACTTTGTTAGGAATTAACAATGAATTTGCTACAACCACTTTGCTAAGGTTTAGCTATGAATTTGCTACAAACATTTTGTTAAGGATTAGTAAGGAATTTGCTATACCTACTTTACTATTAGCTAGGAATTTGCTACTAATAGTTTGCTAAAGATTAATTAGGGATTTGCTACAAATATTTTGCTAGAGGTTTGCTACGGAGAAATTTCCTCACTAATTAACTACTTATAATTTAACTATGAGTTCAGTATCTCGTTGTTTTCTCACTAGTTTTTTGCTAAATATTTTGTAAGAAATCAACGAAAAATTAATTAGAAATTATTCTCTCATAAATCTCGAAATTTGTTATAATATATATATATATATATATATATATATATATATATATTAGTTATAATATTATAAAAGTATAAAGAAACTTATGAGTGTTAAATGTTGATTTATTGATAGTTAAATCAGTATAGTTGGACTGGTGGAAAACAATAGAAACACTATGGATTTTATTTTTTTTTGTATACTTTTTTCTATTATTATGAATTAAATTTTAATAAAATTTTATGTGAGGATAAATGATAATTGTGGTTTCAGATATTGGCATAAATGAGATATCAAGACAAATACTAAAAGACAAATACTAATGATGATGTCTGTCACGAATTTATAAAGAAAAAAATTGTAAAAAATAAAGTAATAATTGAAGCAACCGTAAAAGAAACTATTTTTGAAGTGCACAATTAAAACAATTTCACTTTGAAACAATTTTACTGGACAAAAGGCTAATTCATATGGTAATTGTCTTGCGCAATTGCGCAATGTAACGTTTCATTTAATAAATAAACGTAATTAAATGAAACATCACTCATAATTTATAATTTATATCTATATGTATAATATATATAAAGAGAATTCATTTTTTATGTCCATATTTTAAAATATCAATTTTACCTTTTAAAATATAATTATTTATTAAATTTATGAAAATTAACCATTACTTTTACAAATTTTTTTATAAAATGGTCTATTTTTATATCTTTTCTTTTTGTTTATTTATCAACAATTATTCTCTCATCTTTTCTGATATATTTTACTTTATTTTTAATAAATAATTTTATTTTATATCATCACCTACTAATATAATGCATATTTAAAAAATACGTACATACAGTCGTGACAACGCCTGTGTGTACGCTAGTAATAATATAAAGGGCATTGTCATAGAGTAAAAATGTCACTCCTTACAATTATAAAAAAAAAAACCTAATAGAGAGAGAAAGACTAAGGCACACCACGATGCCATTAACAAAACGAACTAAAGGTTTAACGGTACCCAAAATACATGCTCATGGGCAAGATAATACGTAGGCCACAATGCCTTAAAAGAAAAACTCAGAGTAATGGGGTCCAACCTAAGGTAAGTTACGCAACAAAGTTTCCATCACTCTGTTGACCACGAGGAGTTCCCACATCTGCTCACATCAATAAATTGATGATCATCGCAAAAGGAGAAAGAGGTTTATCATACAATTGAGCATACAATTTAAAAGTCAAAGATACATAAATCAACCAAACATGTGATAACAGACAATTTAAGACTCTAAGACTCAATTATCTGGATACATATAATCAGTCGGATTCACTGGATGCTTGCACTTGTGGTGGTCTCTATTGCTCTGCAGAGCCATTGCCAATGGGTTTCACCCTACCACGCACAAGGTTAGCCTTCAAACATCTAAGGTCATTATCCTACCAAAGACTAGGGCATCATGCTACTCTCACCACTTGAGTCAGTATGCTCTATGTGAGACTAACTGACTCTTTAGAGTTTTAGGATGCAATCCTTACTTGAATCCTTACTAAATTATAGAATGAGGCACCACCACGAAACCTTTGTGAAATTACGTCTTAACCATGAGGAAACACCATGATCTCCCAACAAAAAGGGTCATGGAATTACGTCTTGGCCACGAGGCACCACCATGAGATCTCACCAAGAGATTCATGGAATTATGTCCTAAACCATACCAAAATCATGTCTCACCAACCAAACATAAAGTTATCATACATACCAATCTCATGCCAATATTTATAACTAACTATCCAATCAGGGTCCATACAAAAGATCATACAAAATTCATCAATTCCAGCTCATACAATCAGGTATTACATGCATATTCACATACTTCGTACTTTAAATAGGGTACTCCCAACCAATCATACAACCAACAACTAAAAATAAGGAAAAGAATAGTCACAAAGCAATTCTTGCACCAGTTCTCGCTCAAGCTAGAAGACCTCATTCAGACGAGAAAGGTTCTCTTGCTCAGGCGAGCCTCTTTCGCCTAGACGAGAGCTCGAACAATGGAACAGTGGCACTTTCGCGTTTTCTCTGCGAGACGTCCTCACTTGAGCGAAATGAACTCTCGCCCAAGACTGGAGCTCGTCGCCTGAGCAACAACTCACACAAGTACCTGAGAGGGTTTCTGATACTCTCGCTTAGGCGAGACCCACTTGCTTGGGCAAGAATATCATATTTCCTCCACTATTCAAGTAGGCCAACACAGAGATTCATCAAGAGCAATGCACAGTATATGTTCATATCATTTTAAACACCATATAATCACCATAAAGCACGAAACAAAGTTGAAAAATAAGCAAGATACGTTAAAAGTGTGAAACCCTAGCTTCCTTTACTTGGAAAAGCTATTGTGAGGGGTTTTGGTACGAGTAGAAAAACACCACAGCTCCTAGAATAGTTTAGTGAGCTGAAAAATAATAACACCAGAGCAAAACTAGGTTACCCAGAGGAACCCTAACTAGAACCACAAAAACAAAGCTTAGAAAGGAGAAAGTACGGGTTGAGAACTAACTTACATGAGATGGAATTGAGTTTTAAGCCAGTGTGACCAAGAATAGGACCAAACCCTAGCAGAGCTTGATGTTACAGTTCTACGAGAGAGTGGGGGAGCTATTTTTTTTTTCTGAAAAGTGTAGAATGAGGGGGTTAGGACTGGTTTAAGAGTTTTAGACACTTTATGGATTAGCCTTAGGCCCAACTGATTAGGGTAGGTCCTTAAACATTGGTGCAGAATTAAGTGGCCTTACAATAACAATTATAGTAAACAATTACGTTAGCTCAAATTTATATACTGTAAGGTAATTAGATTTTATTTGAATAAAACAATTAAATCTAAAGGATGTTGGTTTAAATATCCGATTTGAGATAGTTATGATATTATTTTATTATTAGTTATTTTATATTAAGTTTTATGATATAGGTAAATGATGTAAGTTCATCGTAATATAAAAATGACGATTTCTAGTGAAGGAATTTCATTTAACTAAACTTGTGTATATATTTTATAAAATATTTTTTTTTCACATAATGATGGGATTTATTCAGGTTGAATTTTTCGTTAACTTAATTAAGCTTGTAAGTTCTTGATAATTTTAAATATTTTTAATTAAATATCTATTACTTTTTTTTCTACGCAAACTTTTATATGTTTCAAGTAAAATTTTTCTCTTAATTGAATGATATAAATATAAATGTTATCTTTAAAGATTCCAAATTACACCACCAATAGTTCTTACATATAAAAGATCATGTATAGTGTCTTAAAATTCACTTGCCAAGCTACATAGAAGAGATTTCTGGAAGTTCACAAGAGAATTATTCTAATTGTCCAAAATGAGAAGAAAAAATGTTCATCAGTAATAGTATCATGACTTTCGAAGTCATGTGTGATATCAATATCAAAGCTAAATACGAGTAGTGAGGTCTTGAGCTAAATTTAAACAAATTTAAATCAATAAAAAATCATTGGTTCAGGTTTTACTAATTAGAATTTTGTTTTCTTCCAAACATAATCCTTTAATACAACTAACTAAGACCCTGCAATTTAGAATCATCATACTAATGATGAACTTTTTTATTTAATTAGTTTAAAATTTCCAAGTGTTGAGAAAATTTCAATTTTTTATTTGTAATCCAAATTAATGAAAGCTAAAATAGAAAGGAAAAGTGAGAAAATTAAAGAAGGTACTGGAATATTCAGGAAAACTATCCTTTGCTTGTAGTCTTACAGTGGTCCGAAATAAGATTGATGAAGGTGTATGCATAATAAATAAAGATATTCTGTGCGATGCAACTTTCATTTGAGGCTCCCACAACACACGAGAGGAATCCACTTTAGGGTCCTTAGTCAAAAGGTTCGGCTGACATTCCCGTGTTATCCAAGTCAACCTGTCCTTGACAACCAAATTGAAGAAGCTTTATGACAAATTTGATGCCTTACGAATACGATAAAGCCCGGTTGCCATAACATTGACCTTATCTCCATTTCACCCAAAAGTAACCTTCGTTTAGCCGCACACGTGATTTCATATTATATAAATCTTATTTTATAAATAAGTTTTGTGAAATTAAATTATAATAATATATTAAAACTAGTATCTCTATCCTTGCAATGCATGGGACAAAACACGAGATTTTAGAAAATTTAAATTATAAAAGTATAATTAAATTTAATATAAATATTTTAATTGATTTTATGATAAAAATGTACTTAAGATATTTATATATATTTTTAACAAAATATATTATACATAATTATTTTAAATAATATAATAAGATTGAGTTAATAATGTTAGTTTTGAAATGGTTGAAATGCCAAGAAAGGGAGGGGGGTTGAATTGACCAGTTAAAAATTTAGGCTATTTTAAAAGCTAAAAACTATCTTTAATTGAATCAATTTGATCACCGAGTTAGGATGCAAAAATCACTGGACAATATACTTTCAATTGGTCAAAAACAGAGTTAATCGATTGATTTTACTAAACAGATTATGTACTGGTATAATTAACCGATCGAAACAGAAAAATAATCAATTGAAATACTGAAAAAAATGCAAAAATGCAGATTGAAGATTTTAAGTATAAACAATGCACAAGAACAATCAAGACAAGTTCTAATTGATTATGCAAACATGCTCTATGCTGTAGATGTCATCAAAACACTCAAGAATATGAAAAAAGATTATTTAAACTCAAGTTCTTTAAACTTTAAATAATTATGCAAGAGAAAAGGGTAAGAGAAAAAATTGGATCACAAGATTTTTATATTGGTTCACTTAAACCTGAGCTACAACCAGGTTGTCAAGGCAACCCAAGTCTGACATTCCACTATTTCAAAAGATTTACAAAGTTTCCACTCTTACACTTTCAAAATAAGCAAAAACCACACACAAGACTCTTAAATCGCACAAGAATCACAGCAGCACAACAAGAACCCTCTTGTAGACCTGGAAAACCACCAGGCACACACACAAAGCTTGAGCAAGATCAAACCTCAGTGGTAGCACAACCCTGCCAACCACAAACCATCTTCTCCAAGCTTCAAACGCAAGCCAAAAGCTCCAAGAATTGATCAAAGATCAATCTTCAATAGCTGCAGTCTGAATGATCACGAAAGAGAGAGATTTTCCAAGTTTCCAGAATAGTTTAGCGCTAAAAAATGATCAAGTTACCTCTCTTTCGAAAATCACAACACTTATAGCCAAACTATTACGAAATTCAACAGGTTGATTTCCAAATCAATCGATTTATTTCACTTGACTTAAGTGAAATTAGTCGATTAAAAAATAAATCAATTGATTGAATAAGTCACAATTTATGACTATTGCAACCAACTTTTTAACCTGTTGAAAAACCATTCAACAGATTAAAAGACGCATTTTAATCTATTGAAAAACTATTGAACAGATTAAAAAACACAAGAAAGACCAAATACATCAAATTAATGCTACATGGTCTACAATGTGAATTACAAACATCAAATACTCCTTCCTAATGATTTATCCATGTGGAAAGCACACGTTTCAGACTTAATCAACATGAATACCATCAAATCTCCTTATCTTCATCAATGTAGGCTTGATTCCATTGGTAATGGCTTCTAAGTAGTTCAAAAAGCTTCATCAAATCTTTAAAAGACACACCACCTTGGCTTTACATGTCAACAAATAAAATTAAGAAATTAAATTAAATTTCAAATACAATATTAAGTAGAGAATTAGAAAAATGTAAAAGTAGATTTTCTAATAATAAAAATGATGAATAATATAAATATTGTTGAATAGATCCTATAAAAACAAAAATTTTGATGATACAAAAAAAATGTAAAGAATAGATGACATAAAGCTACAAATGATGGTTGTGCATATAAATGTAAATAGTAGATTTTTTAAAAATACAAATATTAGATGATGCATACAAAATATAAATAGTAAAGATCGAAAACTACAAAACGTAGACCATGCCGAAAAATATAAAGAGTGGACTCTCCAAATAACACAAAGGTTAGACATTTGGTGGACTCATTGATAAGGGTCGTTTTTTCACAGTTTTTTTGGATTTTGAATTTCAAATTTAAACTTTGTTATCATATTTTAATAATTTTTTACAATTTAGAATTTTAAATTCAAACTTTATTACTTTATATTTTGAATTTCAAATTTGACAATATGTATTTTAATTTTGCAAAAAAATATTGAAATTGAAATCATAAGTGATTTTTTAATCTTTAAAAGCTTTAAGAATTTATAATTTTCACTTTGTTATAATAACCGATATCTATGTTATAAAATTTAATTTTTAAATTATTGTTTAAACTTTTATGAAATGTTAAAAATATGTGAAAATTGTTTAAAAACATTTAAAAATTCATTAAAAAGGCTTGAATATTTTACGATTTTGGTATGTTGAATTTTAAATTTAAACTTTGATATTATATTTTTACCAATTTTTTGCTATTTTAATTTTTAAATTTAAATTTTATCACCATATATTTTTAATTTTGAATTTTCTTAATTCTTAAATGTTAATTAAAAAAAGTCATTACTTCTTTTTGTGTAGTTTAAATTTAAAAATGTAACTTATTTTTTAAAATCATTATAAAAATATGTAATTTATCTAATTTTTTTCTATTTAGTAATAAAAAATGATTTTATAATAATTTAAAATATATATATATATATATATATATAATATTTTTTATTTAAATTATATATATATATATATATATAATATACAAAAATCAATTGATATATATAATTTAAATAAAAAATATTATATATATATATATATATTATTTACTGTCATGTTTGATTTTATATATAAATTTATACAAAACAAATCATTGTAATAAGATAATAAATTTTGATAAATATAAGTGCCATATTTATATGTTAAATTAGATAATTTTTATATAGTTGGCAAAGTTTGGATTTTGTTTTTGTTTGGACTTTAAATTTCAAATTAAAACTTTCTTATCATATTTTTATAGTTTTTTTTAATTTTGAATTTTAAATTCAAATTTTATTATCCTATATTTTAAATTTAGCAATATGCATCTTAATTTTAGAAAAAAATTGAAATTAATACTGTTAGTTATTTTTATATTTTTAAAAGTTTTTAAAATTTTTAATTTTCATTTTGTAATAATACACTTATGTTTATGTTTTCAAAATTATTTTTTAAATTAATGTTTAAGCTTTCTTGGCAGGTGAAGAATATGTGACGGTTGTTAAAATCATTAAAAAAAGTTTTAATTTTTGATAAATTAAAATTTCAAATGCCAAACAACACATATAAAAAAGTAATAGAATAATTTACCATATCACATTTTTTGCACAAACTTTCAAATATTCAAGAAGAAAGTAGTAAAAAAAAACTTATTTAAAAATATGGTCCACAGAAAATGAAGATAAAGGAATGAAAAATATAATATTATTAATGAGAAAGGAAAACATATGATTGTGTGCTTGTTCGATTAATACATAGGAAAAAGGAAAGTGTATTGAATTTTCAAATTTGAAATAGAAGTCTTTGTCTAATCCAATTTGAATATTAATATTAATATAAATAAGTACAAATAATATTTTAAAAATTATAATTCATATTAATATCTTTTACACCATATTTACAGAATTTTGTTTTTAGCATGAATATTGAACCATATATTATTAATATTTTGAAATTTTTAATATTAATTCAATTATATTTTAAAATAAATTTACAACTTTAAAATTTTAATATTAATATTATCATTAAAATTTGTGAGAGAAGTATATTTGTAAGACCCACTTTTTCTGCTTTTAATGTTTAAGGGCATGACCTTAACTATTGGGCCTAAGGGCCAGCCGATAGGGTGCCCAAAACCCTTTTCCAGCCCTAACCCCGTTTACTCTGCCCCATTCTCAAAAAACAGGAATCGTTCCCCCTTCCACTGTTGGAGCAAAGAGCTCTGCTAGGGTTTCAGTGAGCTCCTCCTTTCCTCCAAGCTTGTAGTGCATTCTCCCTCCATGTAAGTAGAGCTATAAACCTCCGAAACTAATTTTCTATTGCAGTTGAAATCTTTGGTTCCACTTTAATCTTTGTTAGGGTTTTAGTTTCGTTTTTCTTGTTCCTTTGTGCCAACTTCGTAAGTTGCAGTGGAATTGCGGTGTTCTCTCTTGTGTGCTTTCGTTGGATTTGCAACTGTTCAGGTAAGGGAAGCTAGGGTTTCTGCTCGTTTTTGAATATGTTGCATGTGTTTGGTTTGATTCATGTTCCTTAAACTTGGATGTTACTATTGCTTGTGTGAACAATATCGTGGGTTGTGCTTCTGGATGCTGTGTCGTGTTGTTTTCTGTCTGGCATGCGCGAACAGTGGGGAAAACCCGATATTCTCGCCCAAGCGAGTGGGTCTCGCCTAAGAGATAGTATTAGAAACCCTTCCAAGCTCTTGCGCAAGTTGTCTTTCAGACGACGAGCTCCAGTTTTGAGCAAGAAGTCATCTCGCTTAGGCAAGGAGGTCTCGGCTAAGCGAGAAAACGTGAAAGCCCCACTGTTCCACTACTTGAGCTCTCGCCTAGGTGAAAGGAGCTCGCTTGAGCGAGAGAACCTCTCTAGCCTGAGCAAGTGCTTCCTGCTTGAGCGAGATTTGTGCATGACGTGCTCTGGTGCTGCTTTCTTATATGTTTTTAGTTGTTGGTTACATGATTGATTGGATTACCCTATTTAAAGCATGAAGTGTGTGAATATGCATGTATTATATGCGTATGAAACATGATTGGGTGGTTGGTTGTATATTGCCATGAGATTGGTATGTAGGATAAATATATGGTTGGTTGGTGAGACATGGCTATGGTATGGGTTGGATGTAATTCCATAAACCTCTTGGAGATCTCATGGTGGTGCCGTATGTGATGGATGTAATTCCATGAACCTCTTGGTGAGATCTCATGGTGGTGCCTTATGTGATGGACGTAATTCCATGAATCTCTTAGTAAAGTTTTGTGGTGGTGCCTTAGTGTATATAATTAGGTAAGGATTCAAGTAAGGATTGCATCCTGAAACTCTAAAGAGTCAGTTAGTCTCACGTAGAGCGAACTGACTCAAGTGGTGAGAGTAGCAGAAGGTCCTAATCTTTGGCAGGATAATGGCCTTAGATGTTTAAAGGCTAACCTTGTGCGTGGTAGGGTGAAACCCATTGGCAATGGCTCTGCATAGCAGTAAAGGCCACCACAAGTGCAATCATCCAGTGAATCTGACCGATTATATGTATCTGGATAAATTGAGTCTTAGAGTCTTGTTGTTTACTATCACATGCTTGGTTGATTGATGTGTTCTTGACTTTTAAATTGCATGCTTAATTGTATGATAAAAACCTTTTTACTCTAGCTTACCCTTATTGCTTGTGTTTGTCTTCTTGTGTGGTTTTTCCTTTTTGCAATGATCACCAATCCCTTGGTGTGAGTAGATATGGGAACTCTTGGTGATCGCAGTGGCGACGAGAATGCTTCAACATGGTTTGGTGTTGGGTTCACTGTTGAGCCCACTTTTGAAGAGTTTTCATTAATTTGTAATCCCTTGCTTATGAGCAAGCCTTTGGACCCTTTTTAATTCTCTTCATGGCATCTTGGTGTGCCTAGTATTTTTCTGCCAGTCTATTCGTGGGTAACTGTAATGGTTGATACAAATATACTCCTCTATGTGACTCTTATACTATATCGTATGTGATATTTTATTTAATTAAGTTTATTTATTAAATGGGATGCTACAATATCAACATTTAAGTTTAATATTAATATTATTAATCCCTCTGAAAATACAAATGTTAGACGGTGCAAACAAGTGTAAATAGTAGATAATTTAAAACTACAAATGATGGATCATGCAAAAAATAGTATGAAGAGTATATTCGTCTCATGGTAGAGTAAATTCATATTTCAAACTCTTATTTATAAACTTTACTTTGAAATAGCAAATTGTAAATAGTATAAATAACTTAACAGTTGACATTGGTTGAAAATACAATTGCATTAAATATAGTAATTATTTATTTTTAGTTTAGTAATGATGTCATTGTTCAATTATTTATTTATTGTTTTACACCATATTTTAATTAGTATTACTATTATTAATATATTAGTGCTGTTATTATATTATTATCGAATATTATAATGAATTATAACATATTATTATATTATTAGTAACCATTTTGAACTCTTTATTTTTAAGATTTTGTTCCCAAATACTATATTTTTATTTATGATTTTATATCATATATTTAATTTTTATTATTTTTAATTATAATTACTCACATATTTTCATTATTTTTTTTCATCTCCATATTTTGTTCATATCTTAAATACACATTTTTCTCATAGATTAAAAATATATGAGAGTTGTTTAGAGGTTTAAAATGATCCTTCAAAAAGACTTCATTTTTTTTACAATTTTTTTAGATTTTGAATTTTAAATTCAAACTTAAGTAGTATATTTTTATAGTTTTTTGAAATTTTAAATTTAAAGTTCAAACTTTATTACTATATATTTCAAATTTCAAATTTCATGAATTTTATTACTAAAAAATTTATAATTTATAATTTATATTTTTAATTAATATTATTAAGTTAATATTGTTATGTTATTTTATAATTACATTGTTATTAAATATTATTATATTTTCTAATAATTATTATATTGTTATGAATGATTAATTCTTTTGAACTTTTGAATTTGTATATCTTTGATCAGAAACATTAAAAATATTTATTAAAAAGACTTTAAATTTTTGTATATATTTTATATTTTAATGTTAAATTTATTTTTGTTTACTGTCTCTTATAATTCTAAATTGTAAATCCAAACTTTATTATTTTATATACTAAAAGAAATTTCTTAATTTCTTAATTGAAGAGAAGAGTACATCTCGATTTCTAATAAACTAATTTTGAAATTTATTTTCGAAAAACTCTATAATGCATTATAATACCATTATAGAAACTTGAAATTGTTATAAAATATTTGAGGGAAAGAGAATTGAGAGTAGAGATTGATTTTTTGTGTGTCATTTATCAATAGGAGAAGTCCCTATTTATTGATACAAAAGGTAACTTAAAGGATACAACTCAATGGTTACAATACTAATGATAACATCAATAACAATGGATCATAGGTAACTGCTAACAACTCAATGGACATCCATAAATTTCATAACACTCTCCCTTGGGTGTACATTGATAAGAGAACGTGCCTCGTTAAAACATTACTAGGAAAAATCCTTTGGGATGAAAACCCAGTCAAGGAAAAAGAGTACATCATTCTTCATTCTTTGATATAATATTATTCATCACATCTTCTATTTCCCCCCCTTATGTAAACTTACATCTTTAAGATGACGAGTCCAATCTTGTAAACCAATTGCTCAAAGATTCTCCTTGGCAAAGACTTTGTAAATAAATCTTTAATATATCCTTCTTTCAATTGAGCAATACATGCATTATTGTTTTCATATATGATTGTTGATTCCATTTTTCCTCATGTAATGCTAAAAGTTGCACGATTTGACAATGTTGCTATTATGGTTTATTTCACTGACCTCCATGAAATCATTGTGCCACCACATGTGAAGAAATATTTTGTTTTGTGATCAACCATTGTGAGGATTAGATAAATAACCTGCATCTACATAACTCATTTGATTTCGAATCCATTGGATAAAAATAAGCCTATATTCAAAGTATCCTTAAGGTAACAAAATATATATTTGACACTAATTCAATGTCTTCTAGTAGGTGAAGAATTATATGTTGCTTAACAAATTTACAGCAAATACTATATCAAATCGAGTACAATAAGCAAAATATATTAATGCTCTTATAACATTAAAATTATGGTATTTCTTAACCAAGAAGTTCTTCATCATTGTGAGGTTTAAAAGAACATTTATCAACATCTAATAACCTCACAATCAAAGTGCAAAAATGATATAACTTATCCATATATAACCTTTTAAGAACCTTCATTATATAAACCTCTTGATGTAAAAAAGCACTTGTATTTAAATATTCAATTTGTAATCTTAAACAAAACTTTGTACTTCTAAGATCTTTCATCTCAAATTCTTTCTTTAAGCAATCAATTGCCTTTGTGAACTCATTAAGAGTTTCAACGATGTTTATGTTATAGGCATAAGAAAAGATTATGAAAAATTCATTTTTCGATATTTTCACATAAATACAACGATAAGTACCTTTATTTTAACAAGTACTTACAAGGAAAACTATACATCTTGATTGTTTTAATCCATAAAAGGGACTTGTTCAATTTTATTGAATAATCTACTTTAGAATTTGCATTGTTGGATAAATTAAATCTTTCAAGGATTTTCATATAATTATCATTCTTTATAATACTGTTTTGTGCAAAAATCCATTTTTTACTCAATGAGTTTTACACCTTCAGGTGTGCGGATTACAGGTCCAAAAACCTTTTGTTTAACAAGCAAATCTAATTTTGCTTATATTTCATCTTTCCATTTGGCCAATCATTTCTTTATCGACAATCTTGATCCTCATTGTCACTCATAACATTCATCGTTATATTATATGTTAAAACATCATCAATGTTGACTTTGGTTCCATATTATCTTATTCATGACATAATTTATTGAGATCTCATTATTTTCAACAATTTCAAGTACCTGTGGTTCTTCTGGAACCAAATTATTAATTATGTCAAAGGAATCTTTTGTGATTCACACCTCCTCGATTAGGTTATCTTGTCTTTTTAGTTCCTTTTCTCATTCGAGGATTTTTATCTTTGGAATCAATAGGCTTACCACGCTTTAATCGTGTTATGAATTAATATCAATTATATTTGGAGCATTTAGCAGTTGGTATATGTGATTTAATTACCCTATTTGTGTTAGTAAAAATATTTGATAATTGATTGACTAATTTGTGAATGAATTATCATTTGAATTTCGAGTTCACATTCTTTTTGTATGAGGATCAAGAGAGATAATGGTAATTCATTCCAACCAATATCCTTATCCAATTGTTTTCTTTCTCTCCCTAATATTGGAAAAACTTATTCATAAAAATGATAGTTGACAAATGAAACTGTAAAGATGTCTCCTATCCAACATATATTCTCAATCGTTTCTAAAGACTCATCATAGTCCCTTTTGGTGGGAAAATTCGATCATATACAAAATTTTTTAAATGAGACAATCAAGTTACTGACCGAAACCAACTGCATAATAGAATAATTATGATAACTTGTTGGCTTGATGCAAATCAATCCTATAGCATGTAAACTTGCATATCTCTAAGTAGTCATTGGAAGATTAGCTCTCATAAGTAATGGTATTGCAACCAACTTTAGACGTTTTATTCATAATTCTACAAGTCCATTTTGAGCATGAACATATGTTGTACTGGATGTTCAACTTCAATTCCCATTGACATACAATACTCATGAAAAACATAAGATGTAAATTCACTAGCATTATCAAGACTAATTTTTTTAAACGGATAATTTGGGAAGTGATCTCTTAACTAATTGTGCTAATATTTTGCAAATGCTTGATTGCAAGTTGATAATAAACAAACATGTGACCATTTAGTTGATTCATGAATTTAAACCATGAAATATCTAAATTATCCACATGATGGGTGCATTGGACCACAAAATCACTCTGTATTCATTCCAAAAGACAAGATTCACTCATTTCTAAAGTTTTCTGGTGATGGACTTATTATCAACTTTCCTTGTAAACATGTATTCATGAGAAATCATTTGATTCGTAAACTGTTTACAATGACATGCATTTCAATTGTACTAATACATGTGTAGTACAAGCCATAAGAGAAGATTGATAATTTCTCCAATACACATTTTTTTTATTCAAACCAAGTCCATTAATATAAAAATATTATTTGTCTCAATATGATATCTATTTAGACAAATATCTTAAGAACTTAATAAGTTTCTATTAGACTTCTTTGTAGAAGTGTAGTAGCTCTTCTAAAGCCTTTAAAACATTATTTGTAATATAAAAATAATGTTAATATTAACTTCTCGAATAAGCAAATAAGAGAAAAATAAATTAATAATCATAAGAGTTTAATTATTGCACTATCAACAAAATACAATATATTTAGTCTATCCAATATTATTGCATATCAAAATAATCATATATATATATATATATATATATATACTAAAACTCAATTACGTATATCCATATAAACACAAAATCGTAATATAGTAATACCTTATAAATAGAATCAAAACCATGAGTCAAATAAAATAACATTATATAGTAAAAATCAGCAAATCCATACGAAAAAAATGCTTAGTATTTAATAACCATATTTTATTAAAAACCCACAATATCAAATATTTAATCCAAATAAAATACAATGCCGCATATACCAATATTTAACAAAACCTCAAACATATATATATATATATATATATATATATATATATATATATATATATATATATATATATATATATATATATATATATATATTTTATATATATTTTTTAATAAATATTTTTTATATTTTTTTATAACAATATATAATATTTAATTATATTTATTCTGGATATATATATATATATATATATATATATTATTATTGTACATGGACGCTGAAACTTTTTTAAAATTTAGAAAATATGAGTTATTATAAATATTATGAAAATAAATATTTCAAAATATATTTTAATTTATTTTACACATGTATTTTATATTTTGAAATATTAAGATTGTAAATAAATATTAAGATTATGCATGCACATAGTCAATTAAGTGAATTATTTTTTCAAACATAAATTTCAACACACATGTAATGTAAATAAATTTTGGCTAACTAACCAGGCTAAACCAACACATCGAAATAGGAGAATGGAGAGAAAGGGACGAACAAAAGCTATGTCAAGGAACAAGGAAGAGAGTATTGGAATAAGGAAAATACAACCAAATGTGGCTAATGGGGAACACATGTTCTTTATTAGAGGTTGTAACTCATAGCCCTTTCCTCCAATGGCTTTCTTCTTCTGCCATGCAACACTCAACTTGCGAAGGTGTACTAAAATGAGAGGCACTAAGAAATTATAAGAATAATATCAATGCCAGTGCAATAAAAGAGAAGCAAAGAATTAACAACATGAATATGGTGAAAGATTTTAGGAATTTTAAGAAATTAAAATATAACATTTGAATTGATTATAAATTGAATCCTTTTTATTTTTTAAATAGTTTATTAGGATAAAGTTTATAAAATAATAATAATAATAATAATAATAATAAATGTTCATTATACACTCATTTCACATATACATTTAAAAGAAAACTTATTCTTCATACTTATACATAACCAATATCAAATATGCATATTTTATATAATAATACCATAGAGAATTCACCTTAAATTAATTAAATTATAATAAAAATAATTTAATATATAAAAATATATTTTATACTGTCACATAGAAACCTTTTCTGCCATTTTATACAAAAAAACACAAATTCTTAATATTTCCATCACCAATGAGGTGATTAACGTTTCCATCTTCCTTTTCATTTAGTTTAGCAAAAATAAATAAATAATAATATCAAGATGAGTGACATCTATATGGCCAAAAACAAAATCATCATCTTTATAAACACAAAGTGTATTTATATGTTCTTCTCCCTGTTTTTAGGATGCTTTGATGTAAGAGAAGTATGACCCAAATGGCATTTACCACCGTATGTAAAACTAATAATTAAGGATCTTTAGAATTTATGATCATAATAGAGCACTAACCTTTATCCATGAGAGATCCTGTGAACATGCAGGTGTCTCAAACTAGTTTCCTACTTGTCCATAACTCAAAAGGAGTCTTTTGAACAACTTTACTAGGAACCCTATTCAACAAATACATGACAGTCTTTAAAGCATACATCCACAATGATACAGGTAAACATGAATTACTTAACATACTCCTAACCATATCCAATAAGGTTCGATTATGCCTTTCTGATACACCATTTTGTTATGGTGTGCCTGACATTGTGTATTGAGCACATATACCACGTTTCTAGAAGAACTTAGCGAACGGACCAAGGTGTTGTCCACTTTCATCATATCTTCCATAATGCTCACCACCTCTATCAGACCTTACGATTTTCACCTTTCTGTGTAATTGTCTTTCCACTTCATTTATATAAACTTCCAAGACATTCACTAACTGAGATTTCTCATGCAGTAGATAGACATGTCCATAACGCGAAAAATCATCAATAAAGGTGATGAAGTACTTCTCTTTATTGAAAGTATTTACATCAAACGGACCATATATATCAATGTGTATGATTTCAAGAAGTTGAGTGCTTCTCGTGGCTCATTTCTTTGTGTGTTTAGTTTTTTTGCCTTTAATACAATCCACACACACATTCAGATCAATAAAATCTAAATCCAGAAGGATTTTATTTTTTACTAATCTTTGCATTCGTTCTTTGGAAATATGTCCCAAACGTTTATACCACAAGTAAGCAGATCGTTCATCCACTAAACTACGTTTAGTGCCAACATTGTGATGCAAAGTCATAAGAGTTTCAGCATATAAATTATCCAAATTCAATTTATATAAACCATCATAAAGTGTACCA
>Ga0214542_1001245_pt1 | contig 51667 bp, 23 predicted proteins | sample CNSS1metaG_FD_160096 | JGI IMG/M metagenome (GOLD analysis project Ga0214542, IMG submission 160096) | Root nodule microbial communities from cowpea collected in UCLA plant growth center, Los Angeles, California, USA - CNSS1 | ecosystem: Host-associated > Plants > Roots > Nodule | place: USA... | reverse complement strand
TTTGTTTTGTTTTGGAAAATTTAATTTTACTAATACTTTAACAGATATTAGTTGTTTTTCGTTGCAAACTAATGGGATACATTCTGTGGTTCCCATCATGTTATTTTGTATGTTTTTTGAGATGGTGCTTGTTCCAGAATCTTGGATTATTTGTTCTAGACGAAGGATTTTTTCTTCAAGGTTATTTATTCTGGTTTCTAAAATTGAAGTCCTAGTATCAATTATGTTTTTATCTTTTATGTTTTCTTTTTGTTCTAAAAAGATTGGTATTTCTTGTATTTTTAGATGTGTTGTAATACATTTTATACAAAAATTTTTGTAGCATAAAGGACAATGAGCCCTTTGTGATTTATGAAAATATATATCACAATACTGGCAGGGAATGGATGTGGGTCCTGAAAAGTATTGTAATGTATGAGGACATATATTTGTTTCAGTTATATTCATTAGATAATATCCAGAATCATCTAATATTTCGCCTAATTCATTATATTTGTCATTTAATTCAAAATCATATTCTTTGGGGTAAATTTGGATAAATTCATTATTTGTGAAATCATTTATTAAGTCATAATTTTTGGGTTTTTTTTCTAAATTAATTTCATCATTGAATTCTGTTATACTAACTACTGATAATATTTCAGAGTCAGTAGATACATCTTCGTCGATCGGAAGAAGATTCATATGGCAAGATTTGATGAGCTCTGCTTCTTTTGTATACAGATTTGCTATGTTTGGACAATCTCTTGAGAAATGTCCAGTTTGGCTACAAGCATAACATTTTAATGTTTGTTTGTAATTTTTATTTTCTCTAAATTTTCTAACGTGTCTATTAGGATTTAGAGTTGGTTTCCTAGAATTTGAGGATCTTATAGTATATGTCTTTCTAGAATTTGTAGGTTTTTGTATAGAAGATTGAGACCTATTGCTATAAGATTGGCTATATCTAGGTTTTCTTCTGGGCATATATTTTTTATTTTGATTGTATTGTTGTGGAGTGTATATTTGTTTACAAATTCCAGAATCAGAATTTTTTAATTGTTTTTGTATTGCAATATGTGTACAAGTGTCTTCCATTATTTTCATAATATGTTGTATTCTTATTGAGAGGTTATTTAACATGGGAGTTACCTCATCATTTTTCCAGGATTCTCTGATTTTTTGACCCAATTTTCCTGGTAGTTTAAGAAACATTTTTTCTCCAACACTTATGTCATGAAAACATCCGGCTATGGAGGCATACATGAGATAATCTTGTAAAAATTCTTTGATTTTTCCAAAATATGTTATAGACAATCTTTCTAGATGTCCTAAATAAATTTGTTGTCTGAGTGTATTCCCATCATTTGCAGATTGAGAAGTGAGCAATCTTTGTATTAGGGAGCAAAAATTATAAATGTTAGGACCTGGTTCGATCACTAATGTATTTAATTCTGTTGGGTAATTTTGTTTAAAAGATTCCCAACATGCTCTGGCTATATCTCCTAAATAGGTTTCACCTTTGGCAATCATGTCTTGTGAAGACTGAACTTCTTTTTCGTAATGGATACCATAATCACGGATTACAGTAGCAGTCCATTGTTCAATGTATGTTGGTAATAATTGAGGGTCAATTCCTCCTATATTTAATAAAAGATTTGGTAAAGGGAAATTTGGTTCTATTGGGAGCCTTTTTCCATGTGTTGTATATTGATTATCTGTAAAAGTAACATTTGTTGGGGATTCTCTGGGTATGAATCCAGTAGGATAATGTTGTGTACCACCATGGTCTAACTGATAACTGTTGGGGTTTACTGATCCTACACTTGTATTGACGAAACCTATTGTAGATAAAGGTTCTGATATTACTGAAGAGTTATCTTCTTTGTCTAAATATAGGTTATCAAGAAAATTATTTATGATATCGTCTGTTTCATCATAAATATTTTCAATATTTGTGTTTTTAGGGGGATTCAAAGATCCTTGTCTATACATGGCTATAATTGCCTGATGATGACTCCATTCTTCATCAGTCATTTCATCATTTTCATCTTCTTCGTATTGTATTATATTCATCATGGAAATGTGTTCGTTATCAGGAATGGCTGAAGTGCTATGTCTATTTTCAGCTAACCTATCGTGTTCTAAGTCAAGTCGTGGTATATTTGTGTAATCTACAAAACTTAGACTAAGTCCTCTAGACCTGTTATGTAGAATAGCATATGAAGGAGCTGTAATTAGGTTATTTTCTTTAGAAAATATATAATAATAAAATTTATTATGGTTTATCCTATGAACCTTACTATGACTTAGTCTTTTTATGATATCTCGATTAGGGTGTCAATTAGCCTAACAGAAACCATGCATTTCAGATTGAATAGGTTTGAATTAATATATATATATATATATATATATAAAACTTGGTTCAACCCATGGTTTGTGAATATAAAAATTATTTTTAATATTCGTAACCATTATACATTAAATAAAAATATAGGTAGATAATAATAGAAATGAAATAGATTACATAGGTGTAACAAGAAATGAATGTTAAAAGCAAAATCAGAACAATATGCTTAAAATATTGGCCTAAAAGCGAACAATAACATATATGTAAATTTAAATTGATCATTTATGAGCCTATTTTAAAAAGAAAAAAAAATTGTGGGTATATATTTTAAAAAAACTTTATTAAACTATCATATTTCTTTTGAAGAAAAAAAAGTGTATATCCCAACTTGGTCTAGTAAAGATGCAACGTATAAGTCTACATTTTAGCTTTTGATGGGAAAACGCCACTTGATACTCCGAATTTTCACTCCCACAAAAACTCCTTTATTTTTATTTCTCATCTCAAATAAATATTAACATTTTAATATTTCTATTATATTTATTTTTTTCAATTCCCTTCCTTCTTATTTATCTCTTTGCGTTAAATTTAGGAGAGGAGAAATATTTTTTTATTTTTTTACAGTTTCAATGTCATTCTCAAATTAAATTTATAGTCTAGTAAGTATATACTATTGGCTTAAGATATTTATATTGGAAAACTTATTATACTATTGACGTAATTATTCTAAAAAATTAAAATTTAGTATACGTGATCATTTATGATTAGATCACAAGTTTAAAATTATTAATTAGGAATACATATCTCATAATTCAGAAAATTAAATTAAAAAAATATTAATTAGCTTGAAAAGTACGTTGAGTTGACGTATTCATGAACGAGTTATCATTTATTTATGAACGCAACAACTATAAAATAAAATCATAACATATATCATTTCATATAATAAAATGTATAGCAGTTTTTTAATTAAAAATATTTAATAATTTTAAAATAAAAATTATACAAAATAATCTAAAATAAAATATAAAACTTTAATTTAATTTAATTTTTTTATTTTAAAGTAAATTAAATGTAAGGCAAATTTTTATATTTGATTTGAATGAATTTTAATAAAATAAAAAAGTGAAGCAGGTATTTAATTGCGAGACATTGACTTTTAATAATTGGTTTTCATTTAATGAATGGTTTGGTGGTTTTCATTAATAAGCAAAGACATCCATTATGAATCCACATGTTTCTTCTCACTCTCAACAACACCTTCTTCCAAACTCCTATTTTCCTATCACTCTATCTTGTGGATATTATCATATATCATTTCTTTAATTTCTTAATTGAAAAAAAAAAAAAAAACTTAAACTGATTTAATAGTTCATGTGGGATACCAATTAATTTATTTTCATTTACAAATTCAATGATTCTTCAGATCTTTTCTTACAAGAATCATCTAAACATATATTTATGATGAATTAAAGAAATCCACATTTATTAAAGGTAAAATTGTAGTATCCAAGTAAATATAAATTTAATGTAACGGATTTTATAAATCTAAATTAAATTTAAATGATATAATTTATAAGTATGTACAGAGTTTATTTCAGAAATTAAGTTTATAAATAAATAAATTTAATTTAAATTTCTTATATATATATATATTTAAATTAAATATATATTTCTAACTTGTTTAATATCGTTTTACTAAATTATACATTTTTTGAATCGTTAGATCAAAATGAAAAACTTAAAAATAATAATTAATTTTTAACTTATATGTTTATGAAAAAAGTTAATTTTTTTAATTTATCATCATTCCTTATTTCTTATTTCTTAAATTGTAATGCCTCATTTAATGAAATATATTGTGTACATTAGATAATATTTCACGTACACATTATGTAATAAAAATAGTGTATATTTTACAAGATTTAAATTTCTCAAAATAATACATATAATATCATATACTAGATAGACAAAAACAATATATTGTATGCATTTACACATAATTAATTTAGAAAGAAACATCATAAATTATAATATATATATATATATATATATATATATATATATATATATAACATATAAAAATATCAACATCATCGTTATCATTAGTTAAGTATGGTTTGAATAATTTATTTTTTGGAACTAAGAAAAACTTTCTCACATAAGCAATCATATATCATTTGGACAAAATGATTCAAGAAAGCAAAATTGATGTTGTCTTCCTCACTCAAATGTTCTTTTTATGTTTGAGTGTCCATCCATTGAGCATTGTTAAGATTTTGACAAACATACCAAATCTTGTAAGTAGTAATTTATAAAATCGGAATATCATTTCTCAAGAGACTCGTGCAATACTAATTGATCACGCAATTAATAACTAATTTAAACTAAAAAATAAATCCATAATTTGAGTTTTGTGCAAGAAAGTAGTTTTTGTATAAAAGATAAAGAGTGAATTTTTTGAAACTCATATACATGGAAAAGACTAGAAATGCAATGGATTGATATTCTTGGGGTTAGATTTCACCGACTTCTCTCTTAGGGATATAAAATACTCAAATTTTTCTCTATTAAATTATTAATGTCAATCCACAAGTCTACTCAAGCTTTAAACACTTATTTAAATTTATATACCTTATCACTTAATCATTGATTATAACATTCGAACAATAATAATTAGTACATATAAATTACATTCATCATTTGAATGTCGTTTGGACTATACTATAATAAATTGCAAAAATCAACATATTGCAGAACATACCATGCAATGTCATGTTTCTTAAGAGTTGGATTGAAGAAAGAAATTTTCAATATTTTTTCTTTATTTTTTAATGAAAATTAATATTTTGCTTTTAGTTTTGTTATTCAATTTGTAAATAAACAAAATAATACCGGCAACAAAATGTATCCAATTATAAAATAGTCAAATTAATTATTTAGCCAAAAGTTTGAGAGATAAAATCACAATCACATCATCTAGATTAAAGAGATTAAAAATACAATTAAAATCTTTATCAATGGTTTCTTCATCTCGTCTTCATGCACCTAAATCAAAGAACATCATCCAAATACAACCATCCAACCTAGAAACTTCACATAAATACATGTGCTATAATAACATAAAGTGTTTTAATTTTTTTTATATAATAATAACAATAATAATATAATAATAAATTATTAAAATGATGTGATGAAGGAGTATTACATACATTAGGAAACTAGCTTGTCACGTTATGCCAAAGAAAGACCTTTCTCGATTCTTCGTGTTAGTGTACATCAAGTTTTGACAAACAATTATTTTCATTTTTCCCTTTTTACTCATCTATTTATCATTTTCTTTTATTGATACAGAGAAAAAAAAAACAATCAAAATTTCAATTCAGAAAGTGGATATTAAAGTGCTTTGATTTTTAATTATTTTTCTATTAAAATCATTTATTAAGCATTGGTTCCTCCATCAAGTAGCAAATTTAATTTTAGAAAAAAATTGGGACAAAAGAGTTTAAAGGAGAAAATTTTGCATAGAATATTTGCAATTTCTTTTAATCTTTATCCGCTTTATTACAATTAGTTAATTTTTTTATATATATTTCAGAAATATTGCAATAATTTTTTCAGAAAATTTGTTTATGTTTCTGAATTTTCGTGGCCATGAAAGGAGAATAAAAAGGAAAGAAAATTGAAAGTTTGTCCATATTTTATTGTCATTTTCAGGAACAGATAGAGTTGGTTCTAGATCCTGTCATTATTTGTTTTTTTCTGTATGCAAAATCATTTTCATGCTTCCTATTTCAGCTTCTAATCATTGGACAAAATATAACAAGAATATTATCAAAAATCACCTAGGTTTGATCGAAGAAGGGTAATATTTTTTCTTATTATTATTTTATATAAATGAATGAAAAAGTAAATGAGAATAAACAAACAATATAACCTTTTCATGATAATTAAAAAATTAATTTAACTAAAAGAATTTAAAGTTCACATAATTTTTCTTTAATTTAACTAAATTTATTTATAATACAAATGTATTTTTACAATGTAATCTATATAATGATTATTTATTTATAATTTTATAATGTATACTTTAAATAATATTAGTAGAATGATTTTTATTTATGTGATTGTCTGCATTAAGATGCATAAGAACTAGTTTCTTATTTTTCTTTTTAAATGAATTATTATTTTTAATACATTTTAAAACTATTAGTTTTACAAATTTATATGAAAAGTGAATAAAAATGACAGTTCCTTTAAAGTGAAAGTGTTGATATGTATGTATGTAACACACATTTAAACTTCACTCTTTTTTTTAACTAACGACTAATAATAATAATAATAATTATTATTATTATTATTACTTGGTCATTTCATACCTTTTCTTTTTCTATTTTACAACTCAAATTTGTCTAGAGTGTGTTAACCTATCATTTTTTTTTCCTGTATATAATAACAACCATGATAATAAGGTTCAAATTCAAAATTTTCCTAAATTGTTCAAATCTTTTATATAAACTCATTTTAGTAAGTCATCAGCCGTAATATTTCAATACATTTATTATAACACTTTTTATTACTGAAAATTATAGCACCTGAACAAAGTTTTATCATATAGGAAGTGATATTTGTATAATTTGTAATTTTTCTGCTAATTTTAATTATGAATAATTTTTTAAAAGGAGAAAAATATTCCAATAGTTCAACCAAGTTAAATTGAACTAAAATGAAAAAAAAAAACAAGAAAAATTCATTACAATGCATCACCAAAATTTCAAATGAGGTTAATTATGAACAAAATATATCACACTTGCAATAATAAGTTAGTCTAAAAAAATTGTGATCCAAAATCAATCTATATCTTGTTCAATAGATAGTAATTTTTTTTTCCAATGTTTCAAAGAAAATTAATAAAATTTTATTAAATATGAGATAATTTAAAATATAAGATGAGTTTGAATTTTTCTTTCTACATATATATATGATAAAAGATACAATTCACCATCTCTTTTACGCACTTTATTATGTCAAACTTTAAGTTTAATTAAATCTAAGTATTTATTAAAATATTTTTATTTTTATTTCAGTAATCTATTATTTTATTTTATTTTTCACTTAATAAAAATATCAAATCATTATTTTCATTTCTACAAAATAAGAATGGTGTCCTTTGTTAACATAAAAGTTAAATAATAAAATATGTTAAAAGTTAAAAATATTTTACATACTCAGTTAAGTGAAACTTGTGAGTTACTTAAAAGTTAATCATACACCTTCTTTCATCTAAAAAATTGTCTAAAATAACAATGAATAATAATCAAAACGAAATGAAAAAAAGAAGAAGCATGCCAATAGAATAATTTGTTCAAACATACCATTTACAAAGGAGTTCACATCATCCAGGACCTCCATATCTTAAAAGCTCATAAAATTTTCACCCTTTTATTTTCTGAGTTAACAGCAATCATATTTAATATTTTGAAACATGTGTCTTTCTTTCAAAACATCATAAGCAAAAAGGTTCCAATATTCTCAATCAAAACAAAATCTAAAGAAAAACAAGAATCTCAAAAGGAGTTGGGGAGATTACCACACAGGGCAGAGGAGATAAAAAAAAAAAACAGAAAATAATAAACAAAACACAGTCACTAATAATCACTTCTAATGACCACGAATTGTGGTAGCAATCAAAGAAGTTGAAAAGGAGGTCAAAACATAAAACTCCATAATTGAGACTAATCTAATGGTAAATAATAATGGTACACCAAACACCACCAATAAGAAGTTATCATAGGTCTTCATTTTCATATATTTTTGGTAAAAGATGAAGAATGGCACTGAGTTAAAGATAAGTAACAGTACTTGAACTGATATTACTCATCAAAATGGGATTAGGGTCCCAATAAAGACCAGACAAAGACTCTAATGAAGATTGTTATATATATTACAGAAAACCTAAAAAATAAAAATTGATATATATGTATATAATAATCCATCCGAAACCATATAATAATTTATCTTTGAAAAAGGTGGCACAGAGAGAATGCGTTTTGAAGCGTTTGTTTCTGATATTCTAAAATAAAAGGAAGTGGTGTGAGGCAAGTTATGGTAACCGTTCCTCTGCATTTCCTCTCCACTAACACCACACAAACACAAACCCTTCTTCTCCAAGCTACACAAACTTCCAACCTCACTTCTCTTTTTGACTCCATTCACTTTCTCCCATCTCCTTCAATGCCAACAAATTCTCATCCCCAAAACACCCATTGCTAGAAACAATTCCCCATCTTTTTCACTTTCCCTTCCCAATATAACCCCCCACACCACACTTCCCAACTTCAACCTTCAAACCTAAAATCTCTAACATCAAACACTTCCACTACCACCTCACTCTCTTCTTCACAAACTCTAAATAATCACCCACCCAAATGCTTCAATCAACTAAATTTCACACCTTTTTCATCACCCTCTCCACATTCATCTCCCTCTTCTTTCTCCATGCTTCCACTGCTCAAGCACAGTCTTCCATGGAGCCTGTGCCCACATACATCACCCACCACAGCTGGGAGCCCTCTGTTGCCATCACAGTTGGAGCCATCATCTTTGCTCTTCTTGTGATGGGAATCCTCTCCATCTACCTCCGCCGCTGTACCGAGTCACGGATCATCATCACGACGCAAACCACTACCACAGTTCCCTGCTCCTGCGCGCAGGGGATCAACAAAGAACTCTTGAATACCTTCCCCACTCTCTTCTACTCCAACATCAAGGACCTCAAAAAGGGTGAAGAAACGCTCGAATGTGCTGTGTGCTTGACCGATTTCTCAGACAAAGATGCCCTCAGACTCCTCCCCAAATGCAACCACGTGTTCCACCCTCACTGCATTGATTCCTGGCTCGCTTCCCACGTGACATGCCCTGTTTGCCGCGCGAATCTCAGCCAGGATGCGTGCCAGGTTGCCATAACAGTCCCCACCCTTCATGATGAGGAAGTTTCCGGAAGTGAAGAAACTGTGCCGGAACCAAATCAAAACACAAACACAAACCAGGTTTGTGTCGGAAGTCCTACTCATGACACAACCAAAACAGTGTGTGTAAATGAGGAACAATGTTCATCTCCTGATGTTGTTCCTGAGTTGGAAACAAGCTCAAATTCTGTGACTGGTGATGGGGTGGTTGTTATTGCTGAGAGGAACCTTTCTAGATCAAATTCCACTGGGCATTCTCTTGTGGGTGTAGAGAGGTACACGTTGAGGTTACCGGAAGACGTGAGGAGGTACATTCTGGTGAATCATGGAAGGAGTGTTCAACGTTCAGCTAGTGCTAAGGGTACGTGTTGGAGTGATAGTGAAGAGAGTTATGGGGGGAAGAGGTTGGAGAAGAGGTGGGTGATTTGCACGCCGCCATTTGTGGCGAGCCATGGCTGAGGAGCTTTGTCGAAAACTTGGTGTGCGTTCGGCGTTGGGCTTCTAGAAAGATCCTTTGGTGAGAGGGAATGAAGCTTTGTGATGTGTTGGTTGCTTCAATAAATGGGTTGCTGTCAATTCTCGCAGAGACTGTGAGAGTTTGCTGTTACAGAGATGAAGCAGAGGACGGAAATGGAAGAAGAGAGAGTTCTCAATGAATGAGTCAACTCGTTATGTGTACTATTTTGGCTTATGAGTCAACTCGTTTTCTTTTCTTTTTTTTTCTTACTTTATTTTTTGGGATGGGAAAGAGAGTGAGACCAGTGGTTCCTTCTTTAGCACATTATTATGTTATTTATTTTATTTTATTCATTTATAATAATATACCTAGTATTGTTAGTCGTAATTATTTTCATATTATCTTGTCTGTGAAATATTTATATAATTTAAGGTCACCTAGTTTTGTCGGACGACGTAAATAGTTGAATCATTTTTTTTTGTTAAAAAGTTGAATCTGATCTTAATTTATTTTATTACCTACGCAACCTGCCGTGTTCTTATTTCTCCCTGTATTTTCGAACTTGTTTCATAATAGAAATAATTTGATATTTTTTTAGGTGTGTAAATATTGAACACGTAATCCGGTTACGTTATATGTTTTGCATCAATAGAAGATATTAAAATTAGGAGTTTCTTAATGTTATATAAACATAGGACAACCCTCATTTTACGGGGTTTTAAGAAATTTATTTTTATAATTTTAATCTTTTTAATTTATTGCTTTTACTTTTCTTTTTTAATTAATTTTTAAATTATTTTCAAAACTTTGAATACTCAAAAACAACTTTATAATTTATTTATTCAAAGATTTTTATTACTCTGAATTTCAATTCAAATATAATTTGTATATTTAAAAAATATTTATTATAAATTTCAACTGTATGAAATAAAGTACTGTACAATTCAGATAGTAATACTGGTTTCTTGAGAATTAAGGAGCCAACTGACCAGAATTTAATTAATCTCGCGATTTCCAACTCAAAGGGCAACTACTTTTCCTTTAAATTGACTCTTTTTTACCTTATGATAAGAATAAAATCTTAAAGGAAAATATTGTGAGAATGCTTTTAAAACCACCAGCTAAGTATGTAGTATAACCTTTACATATTATTGAATTAGCATACAACAAACTTAAAATTTAATAGATGAGCCTTTATTTATGAATGGCAAATTTGATTAAATGATAAATACACTTCAAATATAATAATATCACTTTAACGGTTCTCGTGATTATTTGATAAACAAATATGGCCACCTTCCACCATTAAGTTCTCACCAACACCAATAACTAAATTTCAAAACCATTTAAATGCAAAATATCTTGGTGTCTTTCATTATGAGAGAGAAACGACGCAAATTGAATTGCTCACTAACAGGGTTTGTAAGTGGCACATGAGTTTTGATTGGTTTTACTTTTTCAATCGTATCAAAGTGACTTAATGATGCTCAAAAGATAAATTACAAACAAAAAAATCTTAAAGCAGTTGATCGCATGATCTAAAAGCTAAAAAGAGTATTGGTTTTTATATTAAATTCTCCCAAAGATATGCTTCACCCTTATACTAAAGATGTTCGTGGCAAAAACAAGTTTTCTGCTGCATATACTTATTAGCTAAAGAACACAGTCCTACAAAAGAGGGAAGAGCACACAAAAGACCAAAGAAGTATAGTATTATGTGAAAACCTATATGCGCATTACCCAACTAGTTTTCTGTTTCGTGGGAAAGACAAATTCAGATAAGGTTTAGTTTAATTAATGTCATTTGCATATTCACACGAAAACACAAATAAAGATAATGACGCATCAAACTCCTCGTAATGATAGATCACAATCACTTCTGCCATTATTGGCACTCTATATAACATGTGGTTGCTATGATTACAAATATGGGTAAGACTTTGGCTGAATTTGGGTTGCAGCGTATGAAAAGGGGATGACAAGTGTGCCTCCAATTTCTTCAGTTTTCTGGTCCAACATGGTTTCAACAAATGACAGTGACAATGAGTCTTAGGCAGCTTGATTTAAGGGGAAGAGCCTAACATGATAGGCTTTTGTCTTTCCCTCGATGCCATCTGTGGCTCTTGAAAAGAAAGAAAAGAAGGAAGGATAACAATTAGCATTTAGACACCAATTCCACAAAATAAACGATGCAGGGAAAATGGAAGAGACAAGAGAAATACCAAACACATAAGTGACGTGTCCTTAACTATTGTTTGTTAGTTAGCATCATAGAATCAATATGTAACAATTTAATGTCCTATATTATCTTTTCAATTGTACAACAGACTCTAAACAAAGGCAAGCATTAGTTGATAACACGATCTGCAAACTACGTGTATGGAACACTAGATATGCAAATTTGGCGTATTTTTAAGGTACTTTGATTGCCAATTTCACTCTATTATTCACGATACGCACACCATTAACGAGGTAATTTATTTTAATGACGAATCTAAAGTAATGGTAAAGTTGTATTCCGGTAACCAATTAATCATGGACTCGAATCTAAAAATAGCTTTTTACATGTGAAAGGGAAGGCTGTGTTCTATTATCCTCTCCTATACATTTGCGAAGCTATTAGCCTCTGATACCCTAGCATGTTAGTCATGAAGATTATTTTAGTCATCTAGTTAGGCCAAAATGGAAACTGCCGCAGGTTTTCGCCCTTTTAGAATTGAAATGACAGCTTTAATCAGTCCTCCATCCATGTGGCCGAATGAGGTTGCATTTGTATATCATCCGCAAACCTCCATCTTCGTCTTGCTTGTAATTACAGCAACTAATTGTGGCATGTTCCCATGTATGTTCTAATTGTAAAATGATTATCTTAGCATAGTAATAAAACTGATTCTTTTTCAGACTTGGACAGATAATCAAAGAGAGTAACTAATGAAACTCGTAAGAAATGTCAAAAACAGCTATAACTTTACTCCAAGAATCTGTTAATTTCTTCTTTCTCTTCCTTGGTGTGAGTTGTAAGCTATTGCGTACGGGGACAACCTTTTGGATTGTACAGTTTTTTAATTAAGTATTGTTAACGTTCTAAATTTAGATAAATAGTTGTAAAAAGGTAAAATAAACTAAAATCTTATCGTGATGGAAGGTTTGGACATTTGAAATGAGCATCTTAGTACCAGTAAGATAACATGTGCATTAGGATTGTTGCTTTTTGTAGTTAATTAAAAAAGATGTGATCTTTTAGGATGAACTTCAGGGATTTATATGCACCATGCCCCCACACAGTATGCTTTTTATTATAAATTGATTATTGGGTTACTTGAGGACAAGACTGGAAAAAGCATCTAAATTAAAGATGAGAAGGACATATACTAGTAAACAAGCACGTAAAGAGAAATTTGGAGAGTTTCTCAAAATTGGAATTGCTTGATTGAAGTGGAGAGAAAACCACTACCGATACAAAGATTGCAAAAACTTTTTACGCGTAGGAGTGATCATCTTGATTCAAGAAATAAGAAAAGATGATAAGAAAGGGTGACGTGTGCAAATAGATAGAGTAAGAATAATTAAAGGGTTTTTCTTGCAATGCGAAAGGCAGTGACCCTTGTGGTTGCAACATAAGCTGTCCAGCAGAACCATGTGAGACCCACAGTAAGATAGACTCAGATGCAATAACAGAATCTTTTCCATGGACATAAGTACACAGGGAAAGAGCGTCTGAAGGGAAGAATTCCTATTCCAACTACACTGGTCTACATCATATCTTGCTTAATTCAATTGAAACTCCCCAGTGTTGACGTTCTAGGAACATCAACACTAAAACAACAATACAAAACTAGTCTATCATGAGTTTACTTTTGGGAAAATATTTCTTGGGCAGTTACTAATAATCTACGAAAGATGTAAAAAAGAAAAATAATAGATACACCTGACATGATAAAAACAAAAAATGAAGAATATTGAGAGAATATTTGAAATACGTAAGTGTTGAAATATCCTTACGTTTGCCTTTGATCAACGGTAAAAGTTTATACAGTACCGTTCAATCATTGGTTGATACACCATTAAAAAAAGTTTAACTTTTTAAATGTATAAGCTATAGTTTTATGAATGATGTGACAACAAATGATTAGGGAATAATATTTTACACTGTTAGTGAAGTAAAATGAAATGCTTTACCAGTGAAAATGGAAAGTTTATCTTTGGTAGGAACATAAGTTGGTTCTAGTCTTAGACTTATAGACGAAAGGGAAGAAGAGACCACTAATCCTATGACAAAGTGGGTTGTTTTTCAAATTCACAATTTTGTAATTCATACTAATAAAAATAAAACTTAGTGGGAATATACTTGTTTGTTATTGTTATTAATATACATGTTATTTGTCAAGCACATAAAAATATCTCTTACTCCGCAGTTAATAGTCCTTCTACTTTTTGTAGCCAAATATTTTTTAATAAATAACTAAACCATCAAATTCTTATATTTCAATTGCACCAACTATTATTTTAAGAAAAAACAAACTCCGGAATAGTCTCACTTCACGTCTTTTTTATCTCTCTTTTCTCAAAAGTGGTAAAAGTAGGAAGAGGGACCAAGAATTTATGTATACGAACAACTTTTCCCCCTAAACCCTAAACCAAAGGAAGAAATTCTGAAGTCCACCGATATAAAATAGCACTCATAGTACTAGGAACATGTACTGCTACAATCATATGAGGATTAGCACTAAACATAAATAAATGTGATCGAGGATTAAAGTGAGAGATTATAATAATCGACGTCACACACGTTGACACCTAAATGTTCCTAAGAATCTCTACCAATGAAGACACCAAAAGTTTGGAAATGTTGAGACACTTTTTCAAGGGTCATATGTTGCTTCACAACTGTCCTCTACAAAACGAAAAATATATTCCAAAGAGGGTTTAATGGAACGAAAGGAAAAAGAAATCTTACTAGAAATGAGAGCCTTTGGTCTGTTCTTGAACAGAATCTTATGTCTAATGACTCCAACAACTTGCAGCTCCACCTTACACCCACTTTCTCCATCAGGATGCTTTACTTTCTTGAGCACCACCAATGGCTTCTTCAAGGGAACCTTTGACCCTGTCAGTTCGTGGTATCCAACAGTGAAGGTATACACTTCCTGAACAACAAAAGTCATCAATAAAAAAATTAGTTTACAATTAACTAACAAAAACTTGAAATGCTTTTGTTGGTAATCATTGATTTAGAACCCAACTTGGGTCAACCAGTGCAGTCCATGGTTTAACTGAAACCACTATTTTTCTGTGGACAATCATTTTTTAATTACTATAAAATATAATTGCATTCATTATGTCCATACATTTTCTCTATTTAAGATGACAAATCTTCAATTTAGACCCTACTCTATTTAGACAGTATTATTTATCTTCCTTTTACCTACTTCTCATACTACATTTCTAAAAAGCTAGAAAAAGCTTCTCTCAATTATATTAAACTATTACACGTTTATCATTATATATTCCTATATTTAATATTGTTAGTGCATATTCACTTCAATTTAAAAATAATCATATTATAATTCAATTCATCATTACAAATTAAAATTATAGTTTATATATTCAAAATATCTATCTGACATACACTTTAGTAATAATATAACTTTTATATTTCAAAACATATAATTAATTTACATTTTAATTATAAAAAATAAATATTTGTCATGTAAGACACGACTAAAATAATAAAAGTAAAATCCTAAAACAAGATATCACTTTTAAACGAACAGTTATTTGAACCCTAAAAGGTAAAACGAACAAAAAGCACTTAACAAACATTATGTAAAGAATTAGAAAAAAAGCTATGTAAAAAAAATCTGTCTATTTAAATAGTTATATTTTAGTTGAATATTCACATTTTATTGAACTATTTTCCCGCTTCGCTGATGTTAAAAATTACACTATTGTTATATTATAATCATACACACGAAAGGTTTACTTATATTTCAACATTAAAACTTGATGTGAATCTGGTTTCGGTCACTAAAATTTAAGAACTTAAAATTATTTTCTTAAACGTAAAGGATCAAAACAGAATTCAAAATTATAATTAAACCTAGAAAGCTACAAAGTCTGATTTCAAAGTAACTGCACACATCTATTTCTTCCTATTTAATTTACATCATCTCTCCCGTTCTTCTATTCTTTTTTTTTAATGTAGGGATTCCCCTAGAAACAATGAGTCCAATCGCTACACTTCGGCAAATCTTCTGACAAAATCTCATCAATAATATTCTTATAATACAACTTAACAGAACCCTAAAATTGGAAATAAGCGTTTTAAACAGTGATTTGAGAAGAGTCTATGGTATAAGCAGGTAGCGAGGGTGATTCTAGGTGTAGTATGAGTGACATTTGTCGATAAACCGGTGGTCAAAATGCGATTTGCAATGAGAAACGGAATTGAAATGATGATGGAATTAAAGAGAGAATATGAAGAGAGGAAAAAAGAAGGGTGAGAGAAGGGAACCTGAGAAGAAGGACGACAGAGAGTACCGATGTGGAGATTTGGGAGGGAATCGTGGAATCCTGGCTGAGGCTCCACCACTCCTTGAAGCTCCACAATGCCCCATTCCTCGCAGCTTCCTTCTCCGCAGTTGCACCTTACGCGAATCTCCATCTTTTTCCCCTTTTCTCTCTACACAGACTCAGTTGGGGATTGGGAATTTTAGAGCGATGTGATGTGGGAGGTGCTAGCGCGGCAAAATCGCTTTATTTTCCCGCCAATTTGCTGCCAAAATTAAGAGATGGGAAATTGTAATAATAGCATTAAACATGAATGGGAAGAGTTTTTTTTTTAACTAATTATTTAAGATTGAGTTAAACAAGTTTTTGATAATTTCAAATTCTATTTGTTTATGTTAAATTTTGTATCGCCATATTTTTTAAAACTTAATTGGCAAACAATTTAGTTAGGGAAACAACTTATTATTTTTTAATTATGTGGTTTCAATATGTAATTACCATAATTATATAGATATGTTCATCCGTGATATTATATCATCTCGTTAATTTAAAAATGATAAAATAATTATTAGATCATGTAACATTTTATTTAATAGTTTTTATGTTACTAAACAAAATATTATATCATGATGAAGCAAAACAGATAGTAGAAATAGATGAATATAAAATATTAATACAGTCATCCAAAATAATTATAGAAATACCAACTATTAACAGCCTATGCTAGTAAAGAGGTAATAGAGTTCCAAGTCTTAACAAAACATGGAACAGAGCCTGCTGACGGACATCTTAAACCACTGACTCAACTCCAATCCAGGAGGGGAGTGTCTTCACCTGCTCACACCAACTAATAGATGATCATTGCAAAAGAGAAATCACATAAAGAGAAACAGACACAAATAAGAAGGGTAAGTTAACTAAATTAAAAGAATCATGCAGCTCATTTATAAATATCATACAATTTTTCTCATTTTTACTAGAATTCACTGAAACTACCACAACACAACACAGATATATGACTCTAGACTCAATATCCGGATTATGTAAGCGACATTGGACCTCTTGGTGGCATGCACCTCTGGTGATCCTCGAACTCTGCAGAGTTTGGCCTTAAGGGATTATCACCCAACCACTCATAGGGTAAGTCCCCTTCTCGTCTAAGACTTGATCAAGTCCAAAGACTAGGACTTTATGTTACTCCTCATGACATAATACATTATGCTCTATCTGAGCGTGAATGATTATTGGAGTTTCAGGATACCTCCGATAATGAGTCCTTATGTCCTTACATACACTAAAACATGTCCCTTAGAATCTCCCTTGAAATCACAGTTCAACCACATCTCCTCATAATCCAAATTCATGCAATTTCACCACACATGTTGCCAGCCACAACAATCCAAGCGTATCATAAACTAATTTCACATTTTAACATTCAAACATAGCTTCATCCATCAAAACAGGAAAATAAACACTCAGCTGTAGTGGTTCTCGCTCAAGCTAGAAGATCTCGCCCAGGCGAAAGGGCTCTCTCGCTTAGGCAGATCATCCTCGCCTGAGCGAGACTCGAAACAGAAAGCAACCCAAAAATCTAGGCGAATTCTCACTTAGGCTAAGTTGTCTCGCTTATGCGAGATTACCTCTCGCTCAAGCGAAACGTGCTCGTTTAAGCGACAATTCGCGCAGTGACAATGGGTGAGTTTCTGGTGTTTTCGCTCAGGCGAGAGCTGTTCGCTTAGGCGATAACACCAGATTCCCAATCTGTTCTCACATGCAGAAGCCCAAAAATTTTGCACAATTCACTCACACACCCAAATACACAGTTCAAGCACCCATACAACACCCAATCATGCAATTCAAAGTCATAAAAAATGATTTCTATACGAAATTTAAGAAAATGGTTAGCTTCCCTTACCTATAACAATCACCAACTAGCAATGAGACACTCCTCACAGAAGGGTACCACAACATGACCTAAGGAACTGGAATGCATAAACATAGGGTGAGAATGAGACTTTGATTCGATTTAGAAGAAGGAGGAGGTTCCAGAATTCGAAATTTAAAGAGAATTGGGGAAGCCAAAATTGACTTACGTGGATGAAAAGGAGACTCAGCGAGAGAGGTTTTGTACTTATCTCAGGTTTGCTTGCTGCAACAGGAAGAAAGGAATGGATGTACAACAATTTTAACTTACCCAGATGACTATATAGAATGAATGGATTTAACATTAGTTTATAGAGTTTAAGTTTTTATGTGTATCGGAGTATTTAAAATTAGTAATATGCTTATATTTAATAAGACGTGTTTAATATAAGTATTTTAAAATATGTTTATTTGTTATGTGTTATCTTTATTTCGGATTTTGATTAATTGATTTTTGAAATAAACCCATATTATCACAAAAATTAGAAGTAAACCAATATTAAAGCATTGAATGCATATATTTTTGAAGACTCACGCTTGCAAGGAGTTTTTGAGTGGATTGTACGATAACATGTTTTCTAACATGCTTAGTTATTACTGATAAGTAATTTCAATCATAATATATTTTGATTATGTTGCAAGATTCCCTCTCTAAGCAAAGCTCCTAGGGTGCTTTTACATCTTATGGTTGTTAGGACAAATTAGTTGTTGCACTTAGTGGATATATTCAGCTGTATATAATTAATCGATCATAATACATAATTTATACTTGTGATAATAATTATTTTTAATCAATGAGACATCGTTGGATTACTTGTAGTATCTCTAATCATATTGTTGTGTAGTTTTACTCAAAATAAAATTTCTTACATAATGAATTGGTAATGAACATCATATATATATATATATATATATATATATATATATATATATATATATATATATGATTAATTAGGCTTATATTATTGTCCTTACCAAAGAAAATTGTTGTTATTAGTGTCCACTTAACACTTAAGATATAGCATTTTGGAATAGTAGACTAAGTGCAAAATTATAAAAGGTGACATGAGTGGATCTCAAAATTATAAAAAGTGTTTTAATTATGTTTATATTAAATTATAGTGCAATATGCATATTCAAAGTACAAATGTGACTATTCTTCCCTACACATTCTCCTCCTTCACATTATGAATCTCACAAAACTCATCTCAAATCGTTTCACCTAAAAAAACACCATGCTCTACAATTACATTCCACGATAAAAAAAATACAATGCTCTACAATCACATTCCACGACAGTCACGTGAAAGGATATAATGATAAAATATAAACAAATCCTCACAAATCTTCTTAATTTGGTGAGATGAGATTATCAGAGTATCCATAAATACATTATTTCACTCTCGCGCAAATTAGCACACAAAAATATGATTCACACTCGCAAATTCATCTCATCAAATTCATACATAATCCATCTACTCAGACAAACACTGCCAATATTGATAGAAAGAAAAAAAAAGTCAATAATTCAAATACATGCCTCTGAAATGCATAAAAAATTCAAAATTGAGTACCATCACAATAACAATTTTAGCCAAAATCATCATCATTTGTTACATATACGATGACCGTAGCCTATAGAATCGTCATCATAGGATGATCACGCTTGCAAACACCATTAAGGCCATGTTCTTTTAAACAGATTTACTATTTGAAAGAAATAACATGCGCGAATTTAAAGGTTTTTTCCTGTTCTTTTTAATTGATTTGCGGGTGAGGGAAGAAGTGGAAATGCAGAATTTATTCCTTTTTGCATCTTCCCTCATGCAAAGAGATCAGCCGGTGAAAGTTGTGCTTTTATAGAAAACACCTCGATTTAAAAGATCAAAAATGTTTTCAAATTAAATATTAATTATGTCATAAGAAAATAAAAAAAAAATAACTTTCTTTTTCCACGATAACCATTAATATCTAAATATTTAATTTTTCTTTTCAAAAAATAAAGGGACTATTTTAAAAAATATTTTTTTTTCAAAAATAATGAATAATAATGTTAGAGAAATTAACTCATCTAAAATTCATTTCATATTTTTAACAACAAGGGCAATTCAGTCAATTTTATTTTTTATCTATTAAATTCTTATTTTTATCTATCACTTCAATCAAATCACTCATAAACTTCACTCCCTAAACCACTCAAAATGACCTGCAAATCTCTTTAAAAAAAACAACACCAATTTCACTCTCTAATTCTTTCAATCTATTCCTTTCCCTCTCTCCTAAATCAATTTATCCAAAAGAACACACTGTGTTCTTTTGAGAGGAATGATTTGAGGGGATTTGAGAATGAAGTTTATATTGTTGTTTTTAAGGGATTTGAAGGTGATAGTAGAATGGATTTGCGAGTAAATTTTGTGAAAATTTGAGAAAGATTTGACTAATGTGATTAATAAAAAATAAAATGTAATTGATGAAAAAGTTGATTACCAAATTGTTCTTGGTGTTAAAAATAATTTAAAATGATAATTAGGTAAGTTGTAATTATTTTTTCAATTTTTTTATGATGAATAAAATTATTAATGATATTTATTACGTTAAAAAAAATATTATAATATATTTAATTTTAAAAATTAAATATTTTAATTTTCAATATTAAAGCCAAGATTTTGGAATCAAATACAAGAATATTGGAACTAGTTTAATGAACCAAGATAACTTATGATTTTGGAATCGAATACAATTGAAACCAGGTAAATGAGATAAAACTTTTGAAGTTGGAATCAAATCCAACTACAATGTATCTGGTTCCTCTACTTCTTCCATAACACACTTGTAGTTCCACTTTGTCACTGTTGTTATCTTCGTGAATGACCATTAACAATGGTGGAAAGCTAAGGAAGTGTTATGGAACATCAAAAATCAAATGAAAGTAGAGTGATAGGACACATAAAAAAATAAGAACAACCATATGGTCTCACCACGAGCATACACACCTCGAGACATGAAAGTAGTGAGAGCAACAAATATGTTGTATTTTATAATATAGTAACAAAGGACATATTGGTAAAATAGTAAATGTTTATCTTAAATCTCTTTAAAATAAGGTATAATTAGTCGCAACGTACCCGGTTTCGTCCCAATGTGTCTAAATGGTACCCGCTTTTAACTTTGCATCTACTTAGTACCCAAATTAGTTAATTTGCATCAATGTGGTCCCTTTTCGTTGACCCGTTAAATAAGATAGTGTCTGACTGTGTTGACCAGTTAAGTGAGAAAATCAGTTATTACGTGGCACGAGAGTGGTGTGTGATGTGGAAGAGTGCTGCGTAATAGGAAATTGAAAAGAAAAAGGGGACGAATTGGGAACAGAATTGGAACGTTGTGTGAGATAGAAGAGGGGTTTCGTGAAGTTAGGGTTTAGTAAATTTTAGCCATTTCGTGCGTTGTGGACAAAATTGAAGGTGTAATTGACTTCAAATTGACAGCTATTTGGGATTGCAGGTGCACAAACCACTTTTTTTTGTCGTTGATTGCATTATTTGTTTCTGGGATGGTGGGGTTTAGGGTTAGTGGTTGAATGTTGTGCGTGGATTAATTTAATGGTGTTATGCGGTGTTGTTGTAATTTTTTTATGATTTTGTTGACGGTGGTGGTCCTTTTTTTCTGATTTCGTTGACGGTGGTGGTCCATGAAGTGTGTTTTTGTGCACGAAAAGTGGTCGCCCGTTAGTTATGCTTTTTTTCTATTTTGATGCTTTAGTCGGTGTGATAGTGGTATGAAAATGTAATATGTGTTTCTTTGTTTGGGTAAAATGGTATTTCACAAGGTACTATAGATATATTATTGTTGGTATGGACGACCATTTCGGAGTTGTGTTTCATCATGGTGGGAGGTTTGAGAGTAATGGGTCACAACAATATGTTGGACAATTTAGTATTTTGGCATGTGACCCAGTTAGATGGAGCTATTTCGAGATTTTGGGTATTCTGAAGGAGATGGGTTATGCAAATGTGAAGGAGATGTGGTATGCAGTGGGTGGAGGATCTGTTTGGAGGGTAGATTAGAGTTGTTGTTTGATGACTGAGGGGCATGTCATATGATGAATATTGCCACTCTTAATGGTCAGGTACACTTGTATGTGGTTCACAAAGTGGATGAAGCTGAGGTAGTGAATCTGTTAGAATATCATCCTACCGTGGAAGAGGGTGATGTTCAGGGTGATTCTGGGGGTAATCCTGAGGGTGATGTGAGGGAGGGTGTACATGTTCAAAATGAGGATGATGGAGGTGAGGTTGATGATGGTGTACAAGTTCAAAATGTGGATGATGGAGGTGAGTTTGATGGGGGTGTACAGGTTCAAAATGAGGATGATAAAGGTAAGGTTCATGGGGCTGTACAGAACACAAATGAGGAACATGGAGGTCAGGTTGATAGGGGTGTACAAGTTCGAAATGAGGATGATGGAGGTGAGGTTGATAGGGCTGTAGAAATTGAAATTGAGGAACATGGAGGTGAGGTTGATGAGGGTGTACAAAATGAAGAAGAAAAAGATGGAGGTGAGGTTGATGAGGGTGTGCAAGTTAAAATTGAGGAAGATGGATGTGGGGTTCATGATGGTGTAGAAGTTGAAAATGTGGGTGATGGAAGTCAGATTCATGTTGAAAATGCGAATGAAGATGATGTAGATAAGGATGATGTAAGTAGTTGTAGTGATTCCATAGGGGATAGTTTTATTGAAGAGGATTTACTTGATGTCAATATCCATACTTATGAAGATGAAGATGACTCTTGGGATGGTGATGGTCGTGGTTCAGTTGATTTTGGTGGAGTTAGTGGTCATAATAATCATGCAGCTGATAGGGGTTTATCTGACACTGACTAGGCATCTGAAAGTTTGAATAGTGTTGAGTACAATGATTGTTCTGGAGATGATAGAGATAGTTATGAAAACTTTGGGATATTTTCAATGCCCAAAAGTATGGAAGGCTACAACTGGGAGGTGGGGACATACTTCACAGAAAAAGAGGAGTTTGTAGAAGCCATAAGAACTTATGGTATGCACAATGGGAGGAAATTAAAGATTTTTAGAAATGACAAACGAAGGATTTGTGTCAAGTGTCTAGGGGCAAAAGGAACATGTAAGTGGTATGCTTATTGTGCATACAAGGTTGCTCAAAGTACTTGGCAGCTAAGAAGAATTACAAATGAACATAGTTGCAGTAAGGAATTTAATATCCAGATGATAACATCTAAATGGTTAAGTCAGAGGTTAGAAAAAAACATAAGATATAATCCTGATATTAAACTTACTAATATTCGAAACAGAGTTGGAAAAAATGGAATATTGGAATCTCTAGGTCAACTGCCCATAGAGCAAAAAAAATGGCATACAAGAACGTGGAAGGGTCATTTAGGGAAGAATATAAAATTGTTTATGACTATGCCCAAGAACTTTTAAGGTCTAATCCTGGATCTACTGTGAAATTCAGTGTAGATGATAAGGACAAAAACTTTCAAAAGACTGTATGTGTGTTTAAAGGCTTCTAAGGACAACTTTGTTAGTTGTAGGCCTATCATTGGGTTAGACGGATGTTTCCTAAAAGGCAAATATGGTGGAGAATTATTATCAGTTGTGGCAAGAGATGGTAATGACCAAATGATTCCTTTGGCGTATTGTGTTGTTGAAGTCGAGAATAAAGAAATGTGGAGTTGGTTTTTAGTGCTCTTGGTGGATGACCTTGGTGGGCAATGGCGGAACTTGCTCAATATTTATGGGGGTGCCAAAATACACTTAAAATTTATATATTTAATTATGGATCCATAAGATTATTGAACTCAATAATAATTGAATCAATACTAAAATTTTTAGTTATATTTTGTTTTTAATATAAATAATCATATCGTCAGCAAAAAAATTCATCTTCCGTTTTATTTTGCAATCTTATTTTGATAATTTTCACTGTAGAAAATTATCTTTCTGATATAGTTGTAGAAACAAGAAGAGTTAAAATAAGACGAGACGGATTAAAAAATCAATCAAGTAGATGTAATTGACTTCCTATTTTTGTCAAAGATTGATTTGTCTATTTTCTTCCTCACGGTAGCTTCCATTTTATCACTTTTAAATAATTAATTTATTCTTTTATTTCTTCATCAATATACTTATGTTTTAAAAAAAATACTAAAAGATAATTTATCATAATCTAAATAAAAATTGTGATACGTAATTAATAAAAGAAAAATATATGATAATCAAGTCACAATTAAAAACCGGTTATTAAAAAACACTTAGTGCATTGCTTTTTCTTCTATATTTATAAAAATGAATATACCAAATGCTCGTAAGAAAAAAAATAATATTAATTATTAAACTAATATTTCACTATCAATTGAGAAAAAAAGAATTACTTTTTTCTTCATTAATAGAATAAAGCATACAAAAATGAGAGCACAAAATAATGAATTTGTGTTCAAGTTTCTTTTTTTTCTTCATAAACAAAAGAAAACAAAACAAATAAAAGTCTAAAGTGGGTACAATATGTGAGAAACTCAAAAAACAGTGAGAGAAAAAAGAAAAAATATCTTAATAAATTTCTTTATTTTTTATTAAATTTAATTTTATGCTTTATTATTTATTAACATTAAATGTTATATTTTATAAAATAAATAAAAAAATACCTATTTTAATTTTTATCAATTCTCAAAATATACTTTTATTATTTAAAAAATTCCAAAGAATCAAATTTCTTATACATAATTAAAAAAATAAAAAATAAAACAATTTTCATATAACATTAAAAAAATTTCAAAAAAAGTTTGGGGGGGCCACAACTCCCCCCTGTCCCTTCATTGGTCCGCCAATGTTGGTGGGGTTGAAGTTTGCAAGGGAATAACCTTCATGTCTGATCAACAAAAAGTAAGCATTTCTAGAACCATTACTATTAATGTCTTAAACTATATTTTCTACAAGCTTTCATAATTTATTTTTTAATTTATACAGGGACTACTCCCAACACTACAAGAATTAATACCTAATGTTGAACAAAGGTTCTGTGTAAGACACATATATGCAAATTTCTGCAAGAAATTTTCTGGGAAAAACCTTAAAAGACTCTTATGGAAGGTAGCTGCAGCCACTACACTCAAGCATGGGAGGCCACAATGAGAGACATGAAAAAGTTGAATGAAGATGCCTTTAAACATCTTATTGCCATTCCTCCAAGGCAAGTTATTCATAATTTTCTGATTGAACAATATTAAGTTTTATGTATTGACTTTGTTTTGGTGTGATAGATTTTGGTCTAGGTCCACGTTCACAGGGCAGGCAATATGTGACACACTTGTCAATAATATGAGCGAGGCATTTAACAATACAATCATCAATGTAAGAAGTAAGCCAATCATCAGCATGATGAAAGAGTTGAATGAAGATGCCTTTAAACATTTGATTGCCATTCCTCCAAGGCAAGTTATTCATACTTTTCTGATTGAACAATATTAAGTTTTATTTATTGACTTTGTTTTGGTGTGATAGATTTTGGTCTAGGTCCAGGTTCACAGGGCAGGCAGTATGTGACACACTTGTCAACAATATGAGCGATGCATTTAACAGGACAATCATCAATGCAAGAAGTAAGCCAATCATCAACATGATTGAAGACATTAGAATTTATCTTATGAAGAGATGGGCAAAAAATATAGTCAACATAAAAAAGGTTGAAGGTTCCCTCTGCCCCAAAATCAAAAACAGATTGGATAATGAATTAGAGAAGACAAAATATTGGATACCTTGGTTAGTTCTGTTTCCATAAAATATCATCTTATTTAATGTGTATATTTCATATTTTAATTGTTATATGTTCTTTTGGTAGTTGGGCTGGAGAAAAATTGTTTAAGGTTAACCATGTGTCCATGGCTGGAGATAAGTTCGTGGTGAACCTAGACAAATTGGAGTGTACATGTAGAAAATGGACAATCACAGGAATTCCCTGCTGCCACTCACTCACTGCTATGAGGTTCCTCAATATTAATGTAGAACAACATATACCTCACTAGTTTTTGACATCAACATATGAAGAAACATATATTCCACTGATATATCCAGTCAATGGACCTAATGTTTGGGAGATGAATTCAAATATTGATGTCTTGCCACCACCAAAGAGGATATTGCCAGGGAGACCTAAAAAAAGAGAAGACTTGAGAGTTGGGAGTTGCGCAAAGATTCTACACAATTGAGACAAGGTGGGACTAGAAAGAAGTGCAAGATATGCAGACAAATATTTCATAGAAGAAATGGTTGTCCACAAGCCCTAAAGGAGCCACCAACTAATCCACAAACTCAGCCACCAACTGGGAGCAGTCAACAAACTCAGCCACCAACACATGGTCCTGGAACAGAACAATCAATTCACACACCAACTAAGGCAACAATTGATACTCCAATTCATTCCCCAACAAAAGCTCTTCCTGGATCACATGCATCAAGTGGACCACACCAACCAATTCAGCAACCAAGTACAATAACCAATCGAACAACTCAAATTGAACCGGGTGCAACACAACAAAGTCAGGCACCACCTGCACGTACAAATCTTAGACCAAAATTGGCATATAAAAGCGGAGGCCCAACATGGAAGCCATGATCCACCAACTGAATGTTTTATCTTGAAGAATTTGGACCTCCTTTTTGTTTTTTAAAGTGTAATTTGTAATTGACTACTTGGTTTATATTGGGCTTATTTTAGAAGACAAATTAGTTTGATATGCCCAACTTATGTACTCAACACTTAATATTCACTTCCTCTTTAATGAATGCATTTTCATCCATCTTTAGTTCAAAATTTATGAATGTCAAATGAATATGCCACCACCGGTTATGGTTCTTCTTCTATGTGCATCCAATTAATTGCAGAAGATTAAATTTGAAGATGTAACCACAAATTGAACACACTTTTCATCACCAACAATTTCACTTCCAATTCATTTAATAGCCATTCATTACAACTTCATTGAACACAAAATACATACCCAAATACAAACCATATTCAATCATTCATAAAATTAAGCCTTCACGGATTTTACAAAACAAGAACATCAAACCATATTCACCAATGAACTCTTCATCTATTTTTTTATCAATACACATAGAAGAAGGATGACAATTAAACCAAACCCAATCATTCTAAATAAGTACATCAGCCACTTCTCGGAATCAATCAACTCTTTCTCCAGTTGACGTATTCTTTGGCTCTGTCTAGCAATAGTTGCATCTCTTTCATCCCCATTATCTTCAGTGCACCATTTGAAGTAATTGCAGCCTTTGAAATCTTCAGTCCCAGTCCGTTGTTAACAAAAATCAAAGCAAACATGATTTTGAACAACAAAAGTCAGCCCAAACAAAAATAAAAATCACATATCAAACCTTGTAGTGAGGGCACCCCCAAAATTCTTTCCCACCATTCTTCACTGTTCTTGCAACTCTTAACACTGCAATCTCCCCCACAATGGCAATGTGGTGTTCCACCCACTGACCCAGATACAGTAGCAGGAGAAGAAACGATGTGGTTATGTGACCCACACAAACAAGACGACCATGGATGACTAAAACCATGCGACATTTCCCACTTCGCCAACCACCTTACCCCTGCAGCAAATCAGCTTCCCGGCCAAAAAATGAAGAAGAAGATGAAGATGGAAATGGGAAATTAGAGCTTTTTGAATGGGGACAATCAATTCAAATAGGGCATAACACGTTATCCACCAATTGCCACTATACAATTATTTTCATTGACACGTATCTGTTCTACAATGCCACATCACTGCTCTGTTAACGGCGTTTCTGAAAACTTAACGGGATGGACCACATTGATACGAATTAACTAATTTGAGTACTAAGTAAATGCAAAGTTAAAAGCGGATACCATTTAAATATATTGGGATGAAACTGAGTATGTTGTGACTAATTATACCTTAAAATAACAGGATGCAAAATATTAGTGTATCGCAAATAAGATTTTTTCATTCCTTTACATTCATACAAAACAAACACGATTAATCTCTACAATAATCGATCTCTATTATCTTCCTACATTAAATCGCCTCAAAATAACACGCTGAAAAAGTTATAGATTTCAACAACCATTCCAAATCAATTTTAATTATGTTAAAATTCCTTTTTCAGTAGTGTGTCGTTAACAGAGTTGGAATGTGCCTATGTATGCACTAATTGAGGTGCATAAAAAGGTTACATCTATTACTAGGTGTCAAGGTTTTGTCAATAACTTTATTTCACTTGCAGGCTCTGAGTGGAGTGAAACATTCAATTTAAGATAACGTTGACACGTGATAACATTTATAACTTTTTACTTTTTGTAACAAAGGTGACGCTCAATCACGTGACACCATACAAAATTCACATGGATTAGGCTTTAAGTCACATTCTCCACTCCCAGGTAGTGTATATAAATTTATTGCACGCAAATTAGTAATTCTTATAAGTTTTTATACATACATTTGAATTTAAAAATATTATTCTAGTTAAAAGCTCAGTTATAGGCAAAACAATAGTTTAATTAGAGAAATTTACGAATTATTTTATTTGAGAATGTCATGAAAAGATAAACCATATTTATATTCTTATTCTTTTATAAGGAAACAGGTTTATTCCTTTATTTTTAAAATATCTATTTTATTTTTTTTCTAGGAGTCAATGATACCCTTTCAATGAAAATGTTATACTAAATTTTTAATTAGTCGTTAGAATTTAATTTGACAAGTTTTATGAGTAAAGCAGTTCAGAGCCTGGCTAAAAATAAATAAATTAACTCAAATTTGAAAGATAATTTTATCAAATAAACATTTTAAAAGTTACAAGACCAAGACCAAATTTAATAAGAACATAAGAAGACAAAACCATATCTTATTCTATTACGGAAATAATATTTATTTTTGTTTTACTTTTGAGTTTTAAAAATGATAAGAAAGTAAAATATTTGTCATGCAAATTTTTGAAACAAAAAGGATTTAAAAGTCACTGTTTCCTTACATCATTATTATATAATGTGAGTGTCACAAATTCCTTCGTAATAATATGAAAGTATATGATTAAATAATAATGCAGAAAAACTTTGCATCATTTTTTGACTTCATCAGCATGAGAATGAAAGTATAAAATTTTTGGCTTATTCTAGGAATGCAATTCTTGGCACCAAGAACAAGACCAACTAGAAGACTATGATGTCACACTATGGAAAGATTCTACAGTTAGATTAGACACCATTAGAAACACAGTTCTAAGTCAAACTAACATGACAACTACCATAGCAAGTTCTACACAATACATACATAGGATAGGATCACACCTTAAAGGGATCACAAAACAAAATACCAACAAAAGGATAAGTCAAAGCTTTCATAAGTAGATAAGTAGGAAGCCTTTTATAGTTTTTCTTAACTGTACTATCTTATGCTTGTTCAGGCAGAAGCTGGTTGCTGATCTAACAAACATTCCTTCTGTTACCTTCACCACAGTGAGAGAGTCTTGCTCCAGCAGAATTTCCAATACCAATGTTTCTGGTGTGCTTCAATGATGGATCCACAAAAGACTGCTTAAACATTGGCTTTTGTGAGCCAAAGTATTGGCTGCAATAGTAGTCAGTTTGGTAAGTGTTATTTAAACTGACATTTGACATTGTCCTCTCACTGTGTTGGTTACTGGATGAACTCAGCTGCTGTTGAAGACAGTTCTTGGGGTTTGGATCAGACTCTAATGGGATGGAGTCAGTGAGAGTTTTTATAGCAAATTCAATGCATGGATCCATCCATGACATGTCAAGTGTTTTTTCAGAAGATGGTGATGCATTCTCGTTCTCGGCGTTCTTGGCTTTCATATCGGTTTTGGCTGCATTATCACCAGCATGTTCTTGAGGAGTAGCAAGACGCCCTGGAGATGAGATCACATTGTTGCCTACATTGTTTTTCTTACCTTGCCCTTCATTATCTGAGGCTGCAGAGATTTCAGAATGCTGGATGTCTTTTAATTCAGAAGTTTGTGAGTTTTTGGAGGTCTCAAATGTTAAGCCAGTGAGAGTTTGAATTGCAAATGCAATACAAGGGTCTGTTAATAGTTCTTTGAGGGGAAAGTCAAGGCTGTAATCTAAATTTGCATCAACTTTATCTCCATCTTCAGTGACTCTCATACACTCTTCAACAGTACCATTGTTATCTGGAGGTGAAAGAGTGAAGCATTCTTTATCCTTGCCACTTAGTTGCTGCTTAGCTAGACCATCATGCAAGCTGCTGGAAGATTTATCCATATTTGTGATAGTTTTTTCCTCACTTGATTGTTTAACTGCTGCTCGACGTGTTCGATTTCTTGTTTTAAGCTCTGGAACAGGATCAAGCTTAATTCCAGCAAGTCGCTTTGAAGATCTCCTAGGCAAATTTATCTGTTTCTTGTGCTTGTTTCTGCGCCGATGATGTTTGGCCTGCACTTTTTCAGTTGCTTGCTTTGTTTCTGAGCTTTCTTGAAGTTGCTTCTCTTGGGTATCTTTGTCAGTGCAACCTGAAAACGAAGCACTTTCAACAAAATCAACCTTCACTTCTTTCTGATCTAAATTTTCATCCACCATCATACCTAACCATTTAATAAACCCACATCAAATGCAAGATCTTTATTAACATGGAAAAGGAAAAATTTAGCATAAATACAAAACTTACTAACTTTCACTTTATCTAGAATGAACAAATTTTTAATTTTATAGAGGGATTGAATACAAAAGTCTAACTGCATGAAAAAAAATGTCTTGGTTTGCACGAGATAGCCTAATTGCATATAAAGTCCATAAGCAGATGTCAGTCATAAAAAATAAGCTAACAAAACTAAAGTGAAGGGCAATGCAATAATAGCATTAGGTATGCATCTAATTAGATGGATTTCATGCTGTCAACTTCAAATAAAGATGGAAACTTTACCATGATTGGAAATAAACTTAGAATTGGGCACATGCATATGTTCTCCAGAACTAGCAGATCTTGGACTCTGTTGATAATTTGCTAACATGTCCAAATTTGAGCTCTGAGCCATGCTAATTGATAATGTTGGTTTCATAGTTACTGACTGAAGAAATCACAAAGACAGAAAATTTGTATAAGTACAAACCTTAGCAGTAGCATTAATGATTCTCTTCTCCAGTTTTAATATGTCTATCTTAGAGAATTTAAATCCACACAGAAAACCACATGATGGGGCAGGTGGAGTGGAAGAGAAAGTTTAGCATGTGAGACTAATTAATAAACAGACAAACTAAAAGAAGCACAATTATGACCACCCATACAGGAGATTTGTCATCTTTTAAATTGGTTTCACTGTTGTCTCCATCTTTTGGTTTGAGTGTGTTCTTTCTTATCTCTCCAGATTCAAGATAGTGATAAGCATCTTCAGTGGAGTGGAATGTATACCCACTTACAGGGTCGATGTAGTACTGCATAAACAAAAGGGTGAATTACTTTTTCTTACATTGATTGGTGATACAAAAAGACCAAGAAAATCTAGATAAAAAGTTGTACATTCTTCTACTCTTATTGCTCAAGTGATGTAGTAATATGAATCAGAAGTAGGTGACTGCACACTTTTGAAGTTTAGTAAAAGTGAACTACGATTTTTGTATAAATCAAAATGGACATGAATAGACTCTTGAATATGTACGAGTTTCACTAAATAGGAATGAAGAATAAGAGAATGTTAGAGGAAAAATTAAAAGAAAGGTGATGGTTGAAAGGAAGCAGTTTTTAGCAGATAATTTATCTCACAGCTACAGGGCCAATATCATGTTTGCAGCAACTTTAATGCCTATATTCATGCCTAATCCAAGCAATTTTCATCATCTGACACCAAAGGGGAAGATAAGGTATATCCAAAGCAATAATGATCATGGAAAAGAAAAGTATTGAACAAAATAAAATCAAGAACCGGATGCCTTTTATGAGAGTGATTTTAAGTGATGCCAGCACTCATGACTTTCAAACAAGCAACAAAGCACAATCTTGGAAGAAACACGGAATATATTTGACAAAAATAATCAGCATTTTTATCACAGCAGAACAAGGTACATTGAATTCAATCTATCACTTCATTTGTAAAGTGATCGAAGACAACTTTGCAAGGTCAGAAGGTCCAGTTACAAACAGTTTTAATAAGTACCTTTGAGTGAGGAGTTTGCCCCACATGCTGATTTATTAAATCAACAACAAATACAAATATGAAAAATGCGTCTTAAGAGCATTGTAAAGATTATTCGGACATGATTTTTCCTCTCCTTTAATAATGTGTAGCTAGCTGCAAATAAAAAATACAACAGAAATGTCGTTGAGGCATTGTTTACCGTGTCTCTTCTAACTGTATCTCCTTTAGTTGCAATTCTGGTCTTTTTCACCCATCCTGGTGGTAACCCTTCCGCACTAGCTTTCTCAACTACAACCTAGATTGCTTGAATAACCAAATTTTCCCACTTAAGTTATACAATCAAATAGATAGTAAACATAAAGTAATGTCATTAAAGGAAGAATTTTATTGACAGACATTAGGAGAGATTTTCTGGATGCTGACTTTGTTACTAGCATTGTCAAGATGACGAAATACCTCCACCTTGGATTTGAATTTTAGTCCAGTTGAGGGGAGAATGTAATACTGCAATAAATATAACTTAAATAAGATCTGAGTTGCATCATCATAGATAAAGTTTCTATGCCTATGGTGTACTCCTTGGCTCCTTGGCCCAGTCAAGATTAAATTATTGTCAAAAAACAATTCAAGCCACAGAGAGATAAAATACTAAGTGAATTAGCAGGGAAAAAGATGTTAAAATGAAAATATATGGCTTTTCATTTAAAATCAGATAAATTTTTTACAGATAGACATTAACAGTAAATGCAAGATGCTAAAGTAGAAATATATGGATTTTCATTTAAAATTTACTAAATCATGGAATGAGTCATAAGAGACAACTAAGAAAATAATGTAGATAATTTAGCTTATAACCAACTACTAATGATTAATCACCAATTTTTTTTTTTTTGCTTAGCTCAATTTCATTGTATAATTCATAGGAGCAGTATTCAAAAGCAATAAAGGGTAATCTATAGAAATAAAGTTATGCCGAATGAAATTTTAACCCAATTTCTTTTAGTTCTCATCTAAACAAATGGGGGCAAAGAATGATAAAGGTTGAAGCATTTATAGTATGTTTATTTGGATAAACATCTGAATTTAATTAAGCTCATTTTAACTTATATAGATTAACTTATTTTATATTTCCTTCTTATCAGTCCGTCATAGTGTTTTAGGATAAGCTTATCTAAATAGTCACTCAATCAGTCGTTCAGACTTCAGACACATTTTTACAATTGAGAAAAAAAATATCAAGATGACTTTTCAGACACATGACTACCGCTGAGAAAAAAAATATCAAGATGACTCTCAATCTCACTTGACTTTGCTGGGTATATAGAGAGGGAAACAAAAGATTTACATTGAAATCTTAAGGCTTCCTCTTGAACCAACCAATAATGTTACATCATCTATAACTACAAAGTTCAGTATAAACAACTTATTAAGCCTGTCTTACCTTTCCAGTGTCTTGTTTCATTCTGTCTAGAGTTAAAAACATCATTCAAAAATCTAGTAAATCAGCAAAACAATTCTCCTCATAGTGCTGTTTGGAAACTATTGAGTCTAGCTTTGTCATGCATTCAGTAACTCTCACTGTTGCAGAGACATTTATATACAACACACATGCAACACATGCTATGCTAAAAGGACACATTGCATTGACTAATAAAAGAAGATTCCCGCATAAAACTTGTTTCAATATTTATGATTCTTTTCCTCTTGATCTAGTCACAAACAAAAAATGAAAAAACACACAAAAAAAGTGTGCCCCTTTCAAAGTTTCGAAATAGAAAAGAGAAATTTGCTGAAGAGACATGATCCAAACTCCAGAAGGGTTTACAAATTACATGCAAAGCATAGTTTAAATCTCTAATGAGCACAGCTTCATTATACATTCAGTCCGTCCCACTATTTCAAAGACATGCAATGTTCAACACACATGCAACATATGACATGCTGGAAGGACACCAACCAAAACTAATAAAAGAAAAATCCGGCCAAAAAGTATCATCCAAAGTTTATGATTCCTTTTTTTCTCTTGATCCACTCACACAGAAAAAAAAAAAAGAAGCACACCAAAATCATGACCCCCTTTTAAATCTTCAAAAAAAGGAAAGGAATTTGCTGAAGAGAAATGGTCCTAACTCCAAAGGGTTAACAAAATACATGCAAAGCAAAGGTTAAATCTCAAAAGCCGATTAAGTTACATCCAAGAGTTAAAAAAATTAAAACAAAAATTCTTGAAGCTCAGAATCAGAACCCTTCTCTGAAATGTTGACACCTGAAGCAACAATACAGGCTACACTTACAACCACAACTTTATTACAATAGAAAATAACATGCGCCAAAGTGTGAGAGAAAGAAGATCACCAAAATACTGCAACCCCAGAAGAAAAAGCATGATTATTAGACTGTCAAAGCTAAATTACCTTATCTCTCCTACCATTCTTTCTCACCCTCACTTCCACCGTCCAACCTGGTGGAAGTTGGTCATCGGAGTCCGACATCTCCATTCCTCTAGTGAGTATTGGCGGTGGCCGGAAAATAGAAAATGCCTAAGATTTAACAGTCTGTTTCTTTCTCTTTTCTCTTTTGGTGTGAGGATGAGTGCCGCTACCTATAAGTACTAGACACTAGCTTAGTACCTTCCACCGAGTGACAAATAAATTGCATGACCACGTGGTGCAAATGCAGGACCAATAGATACACTTTTTTTCCTTTTCAATTTTGTATCTTTCTCTTTCATTTTTTTCTACATAAGAATAAAAGTTACTTTGATCATATGATTTTTGTTGCTTATAATTTGACAATGGAATAAATAATATAAGAAATAAAAAATTACAGATGATTAATAATAGTCAATGCATCATATGATAATGGTCAATGCATCAAAATGGTAACAAATAAGGAACACAAATATATGTACGAAAAAAAACATCATTAGAATGTTTTAAATAAAGAAAGATAGAGAGAGAGGCTAGTACATAGATTGCTTAGGGTGTGATGATTAATGCAAAAGTAGTTTAGGTCAAACTAAAGTTTGAAAGATAGAAAAATAACTTTAGCTAAAAATATGAAATCAAACTTAATACTTTTACATGGTTCATGTTTCTTTCTATGTTTGTCCTTCCTAACCTACATAAACAAGATTTACATGTTATATAAAAGATGTTTATATTTTGTCTAAACCTATTATAATGATAATAACTTAATTTTTAACTACCTATTTAATTCTAACTACTTGAAAAAGATATATCTTTTTTGAAAACAGTATGATGAAAAGCATAAATTCTGAAATAAAGTTTTATAAAAAAATTTATAGTTAGTTGGATGATTAATTTTTTCTCTCAGTTTGAGTCTATCCAAGACAAGAGATCGTTCCCAATGTGTCTTGATTTATGTTAGCATATTTGTCTGTGTTGCACACCCATAAAATATTAAAATATTGTTTGGAATTTTTTTTCTATATGTATTTTTACAAATTTTCAGAAAATTTGGAAAAAGTCACTTTTTTCAAATTTTTTCAAAACATTTATGCAAATTTTTTTATTAAATATAACTTATTTGACAGTGGGAATCATAACATATTTTAATTTTATAGAATTATGAAGGGTTGTTTCTGACATTTTGTGTCTCCTAGTAATTTTTAATATATTTTAAGTGTTGCACTTTATTTTATAAAACTATGAAGGGGTGTTTCTGACATTTTATGTGTCTGCTCTTTCCTTACACCACTTAAGATATTTTGTCTCACTCTTATCTCTACTTTTTCTCTTTGCTTTTGAAACTCGAAAAGTGTGCAAAGTTTCCTTCTCACTTTCTTCCATTTGTACTTTAATCAACAGTACTTAAACAAATTGTCACTAAATTTAGTTAAATACTCATTTGCCCCCAAAGTCCCAAATATGTTTGCTTATACACCAATTCCAAAGTCACAATCACACTATTTCACCATTCTACTATTGGGTTTATGCAATATTTATTATCATTTGTTATTTTAAGATATAATTACAGTGTGTGGAAAGTTTATTATAAAGAAAAGTAAGAGATAAATCAAGACATACTTCAGAAATACAAAATAAACCATTCTTAAAACTTAGACACATTGATTATTAAATTTATGTTTTTTATTTTATTTTAGGTGTTATTTAATAAGTTGACATTAATTTTAGTTTTTACTGCACTATAAGAAAAAAACTGAATTTTCAATAGGCCGAATGAAATTTATATGTAAATCTTTATGAATCCACCCCCTGAAGTTATTATTAATGTAAACAAAAAATAACAAATATGGACATAAGAGATTATGGGAAAATAAATTTAATGAGTAAAACAAATGAATCCATGGATAGTAAAAATTAAACAAATTACGTTCAAAACAAAAATGAAAAATATTTTTTCCCCAAATTACATTAAAAATCAAATTCTTTACAAATTTTCTTCAACTCACACACGTCCCAAATCTCCCATAACCTCTCATTGTGAAAAAAATAAATTAATATAGTTAATCATGGATGAACGAGAATAAGGATTATGCCTCAAAATTGCATGTTGAGTCATTAAACCGATTAACATTCTGAATTAATATCGAAAGAAATGATAATATGGATCCATTATAAATAAACTCCTCATATTCACATACTAACTTCATATCTAACATTCACGGATGAATTGGGTTTTTATTCTCGGATGTTTTTTTTTTCATAATTCCAGTTATTAAATTTTAAATCGTCTCATATCTTTTTTTTAAATGTATATCAAATAGGTGTAAATCGTTAATGTTGTCTAAATCGTTAACGACAGTTTTATTTTAATATACATGTTATTTTACTTCATTTGATATTTGTTGTCGTGGTTGAGTTGTGCATTTTTGTTTTTGGATGAAAATATTATGTCGTTGGGTATGAATGAGTTAAAGTTGTGGGTTTTGTTTTGTTTTGTTCTATTGAATGAGGTAAAGTTGTGGTCCCTTGTTTTGTTTTGAAATTTTTGGTCTCCCATTTGGGTGTTTCAGTTGTAGGGACCGTAATATAGGATAGGATGTCTGACAAGCATTTTGAAGTGGTGGTCCACCATAATGGAAGCTTTGTAAGTGATGATAATGGGAAACTACAATTTGATGGAGAAACAACACAGTGTTCTGTGACCCGAACACATGGAGTTATTTTGGGATTGTAGGTGGATTGAAAGACATGGGACATATTCAAGTGAAGGAGCTATGGTACTCTTTAGGAGGTGGGTTTGTACTAGAAGATAGGTTGAAACTTTTGATTGATGATGACAAGGGTGTTATGCATATGGTTAACATAGCTAGGCTAAACGGGGTAGTGCATCTGTATGTGGTACATAAAATGTCTAAACCTGAGATAACAGACATGATTGAGGGGGTTCAGTTGAAGGTTGATGGTCAACTTGGGTTAAAAGATATAAAAAGGGTGTTGAGTTTTAGCATGGTTGTGAAGGTGAGAAGCTGTTAGAGGAGTGTTAGTTGGAGAGTGATGGTGAACCTAGGTTAGAAGATATATAAGAGGGTGTTGAGTTTCAGTGTGGTGGTAAAGGTGAGAAGCAGTTAGAAGAAGGGAGTCAAGTAGAGGGTAATGGTGAGGGTGAAAAATAGGTGGAGGAGGTGGTCAGTTAGAGGATGATGGTAAAGGTAAAATAGAGGTGGTGGATGTGTACAATTAGTCTCAATTAGGCCTCTAATTTAGAAATTCACATTGTTATATTCTGGGTTTATGTATACATGATAGGTGGCTAGTAGACAAATTATTTGAAGTGAGACATGCATCTCAAATTGAGGAGTAGTTTGTTGTCAACAATGACACAATGGATTGCACATACAGAAAGTGGAGTATAAGTAGAGTTCCTTGCTGTGTACATTGAGATTTCTAAATTTAAATGGAGAAGACTTCATTTCCTATTGATTTAGGAAGTCAACATATGAAGAAACCTACCTAATAAATGGTCAACAAGTGTGAAAAATTACTTCATATCGAGATGTATTGCCTCAAAGAAAAGAGTAACGCTAGGAAGGCCTAAGAAAAAAGAGAAGACTGAGGGCGTGGAAGATAAGGAATGATGATATTAAATTAAGAAAGGAGGGGTTCAAAAAAATATATGTTGTCTACAAGAAGTTGGACACAACAAAAGTTCTTGCCTGCAAAAAAGTCAAGCAAAACAGACTGAATCAACATCATATCCACCACAACAAACAGAATCTACATTATCTCCACCTCAACAAACAAAATCTACATTATTTCCACCACAACAAACTGAATCAACATAGTTAAATACACACAATCAGTACCATCAACAGAAGGAACACAGTCTACTCCGCAATCATCTCATGTTCCTGTCATTCCACCTCAACACCCTTCAAGAGACAAACCAAACATCAAGCAAACTCAAGGTTATGAGGGGTTTTATTTCCAAGCCATGACCCTGGAGTTGTTACATTTATTTTGTGGGTCTGTTGTGACATTTATTTTGTGAAGATGACTTAAAATCTAAAAATTTAATTAAGATTTTGGAACAAAGAGGACATTCAAAAGTTTAAAGATGTGAATTACATATTGTGCGTGAGAACTCATCTACAATCACGTAAAGTTCTATAAATAAATTGGGTCACCTTATTTTATGCCTTTTTTCAAGTAACATTACTATTTTATATAAACAATTGAACTAAATTTTTTGTTAAAACAGCTTGTACACATCTTTTAGATTTAGATTTATAATAGATTTATAATAAGCGTGACATTTAAATGTAACATATTAAAAAATATATTTTCATTTAAACTAAAAATATTAAAATAAATCTAAAAAAGGATTTCCTTGACACGCTTTTATTATTGAATTAAGATAATGCTTGTATCTAATTCTATGGTTATTGTCTCTTACTTTTATCTCTACTCATATCTATAGTATCATATTTGTATTCAATAGAAATGTTTACAAATCAGTTCAATTGATTCTGAACATAACAAATTACCAAACTCAAAAGTAAAATAATTTCTTTTTTGCTTCAACTCAGTTTGAATGATTTCCTAGTAATTATATAAATTTTAATGATCTTATTGATGCGGCCAATAGTAAAACAGCATACTGATAAATAAAATTTAACATAAAAATTGAAACTAGAAAATCTAAATCCAGCATGGTTGTGTGAACTAGACAATGAACCAAATATATATAAAGAATTAAGAAAAAAAAAATGTATGTACAACATAAAGACATTATTCATCTGAAAGCCAAATTTCCTGAGTACTTTACATTGAAATGTAGAAAAAAGAAAAAAAAATATATATTGAGACATCTAGAATTGAAAAATTCTATTGACTTTTCAACATGTTTCCAATGTAATAATCATTTTCTTCCTGCACGAAATTAATGAGGTCACAGAAGATGATGTTCAAGGTAGCAAGAAATGTACAATAGATGATTGGGATCTGGTGATGATGTAATAATAAAAAGTTGCAGAGATCCTGATAATATCTCTAACCACTTTAATAAAGTCCTCCCAGAAAGGAAAAATCTCAAGCAATCGGTTGCGAAAATGTGGACAAAAATCATATCCCTATAATAATTAAGGTCATACACCAGCCTTGAAAGATCATTCTTTTGTTGTCTGGGTCAAGAATCTAAAACTTCATAACCATTGTTAAATGTTAAGTGCACAGGTACACTCTAATTGTTGTCCAAATAGTCCACAAAATAAAGGAAAATATTGTGTTGGCCCTATTAAGATAGGAGGAGCATGATAATCCCACATCGAATATGATATTCTTCTATATAACAGGTCTAAATAAATACAATTATTTCCTTCCTCTCGTAAGATAATTATTACCTCACCCAAAACTACACACTAACTAGTAACAAGCACTTCCAAATAAGTTCATTACTGGAAGGTAACCCAGGCTTCTACAGGGAACTAGACTACATATTCAAACTGCCGCATGATACTCATCTATAGTTTGTTTCATTGCATCCAATTGTGACATAATAAATTCCACCTTTTTGTGACAAATCTCATTGGCTATTCTTGGACCATAGTCACATTTCTCAAATGGACGATATTCACAAGCACTTTTTATTTCATCACGCAATGCCACCTGAATGTCCTGAAACATTTGAAATAAAAAGTAGTTAAGGCACAAGTTTGAGCATAAAATTCATGATGATGAGCTCGAACAAAACACAGTCTGTTGATCATAAGTTCACTGCTTTGCTTACTTTGAAAAATCCACTGCATTTTCATTATTTAATTAAGGATAGGCAAATTTGCTGAATGTGAAGAAAAAATTTAATATATACAGATTTCACACACAAGTAATTTAACAAACACTATACAAAGCAAACAAAACTATTTCTGACAAAGTTTATATTATAAAAGAAATTTCATTTAGAAGTTCCAATTACCAATATATATGGACTTATGCACTCAGTAGTTGAGATTTAAAGTACATATATCTCAGCAAAAATAGGAATTCATTTGATATCTACAATTTAGGTACATTGAGTTTTAAGTTTAGTTTGTTTGTCATATCTTTTAGTATTGTTTGAGTAACCTGACTAGTTCATGTAATTTGTCTTGAACAATTCAGCCTTAATTTTAAATATGAATAAGAATATTTTGAATATATCAAACTATGATTTTGCTAAAACACAAAGACCAAACTTACAAGGAAGGTGTAATAGGTTGTAATAACAAGAACACTGGTAGATTTTAGCCTCACTATTTTTGGAACTTGAAGACTACTTTAAGTTGAAGTTAAAATAAGAGCTTTAAGTTTAAATACAAGGTTATTAGGTAATCACTAGTTCTATATCGTTTTAAAAGCAAAAGCTACTTTTTGAAATTATAATGTCATAAGCAGCGAAGCACTTGGAAACACATCCTTAAAAACTAGCTATTATGGGCGAGAACCAAATATTCAAATACTCCACCGAGCATCTCAGATTACTCTATGTGAAACTTAAGCATCCCATAATACACAATGCTCCTATCATAATGTCGTTGACACATGTTTAGAATGTCATTATTTAAAACACTGATGTATAACAATACCACAAAGTTCAAATTCTAGTTCACAGAAATCCTGGCTGCAAGTAATATCGGAGGTGTTATGAGACTGGGGTTTTGTTAATTAAGAGAGTATAGTCAGAGTTATTTTAGTAAGAATCTTATGTTTCTAACAAGTTTGGCAAATATAGGATATTAAGATATAGGGAGAGGAAGATTTGGGGTATGTTCTATCTCATGTTCTAGAAATGTAGAGAGTAACAAAACAACTTGTATTCATTTTTCTCTCCTAGTAGAGTTCATCCATAATACAGGACTAATGGAGATATTATTAACAAAAAAATATCTTTTTATTAATTTTTCACTAATTTCATCATTAATTAGACTGGTGCCATTTTGGTAGTGTGCTCATTTTGGGACTTGAACCCACAAGGCCAACCCCTTTAGTAAGTGACGAAGATTATATATATCCAAAAATCATAAAGGAAAATGCAGAAGCTACAAATAGTAGCCTCTGCGTAGCAGATGAAGCGTCCATGAACATAGATCCAAACACATGGTTAATATACATGTATGCACCAAAAAGTTAATTGATTTCTGTGAGACAAGGACCTTGATTAATTGCATGAACTCAAGGCAGTGGTTTTGGACCACATCTTTCCTAGGACCCACAGGGCTTGCAAGCTCATCCATTACTCCTCCGGCAAGCTCCAAAACCTTCACGATTCTCTACAATGACCAGCAGAAAGGGGGGAAAAATCAATTAAAACAAACTACAATGTTCTGTTACATTCAGGACCCTTTCATAAACGTTTTCAAAAATTACCTTCTCTACATTCTGAAGTCTCTGCAAAGAAGTTGTCTGGCCCTGTGAATCCATGGATGCGGACTCCTAGTGTTGCTTCTCTAATTCAGATCTATACAATAAATTATGTGGACGACAAAATGATCCATAAGACTTCAAAAGCATCAAATGCACAATTAACAATTTTATAATCACATGAAATGACAACTATAAGAAGTATTGGGATGAATCAGATTGTAAGGATTTATTAGTCAATAGAATGGTCAAAATGGCCCGTCCAGAATATTATAAAATACTAATAGAGAAATAGTAAAATGAAAAAGAAAAAAAATGCTTTCTTCTTTCACATTTTCTCTGACTGGGACATCTTGTTTATCTCTCTCATGAAGCTAACAGGTCGCGGCTAGTGCATCGTGTCTCTGTCTCTATCAGCTAGTTTATTTCCTTCTCATCTTGTAGTAAGCAAATCTACTTCCAACAAATCATGAGCATGGACTTTACACTCATTTACTACACCATGTATATATGTTCTATTTGGATTAACCCTTGAATGCCAAGTATCTTGGAGAACCTTACAGTCAATTCCAGAAATCACTTAGGGAACAATAATCCTTCGCTGTTTGGATGGCCCATCTAAAGCTAAGAGCTTCTGCAACTGCTTTTCATGACAGTTGACAGTAGATGAGATGAGATGTAGGCACGTAGAAGAGGCCAAAATCTGGCCATCGTAGTCGCTAAACTTGAAATGTTCTTGGACTAGAGGCTTCCATGAGTCATTTATTCATCTCCTGCTTTGTGGATATTAACGATAGTTGAATAGTTGCATGTATGGGTTTCATAGCAAAATTCTAATGACTCCATTTTTCATGAAATCCAACTCTTTCATTCTAAGAAGAAGAGTAAATAATACTCTTCATTGACTTCAAAAATTTCGAAATTGTTCAACCCAGTACCATAAATTTCTCTCAAGTATTTCATCAAGCAGATTCTAGGCACTAGTAGTTGTCCATTTCAATGGTTGGGGCTATGAGGAGAACAAATGGGTCGCACTCAACATGACTCTAGTACGTTATTCTAAAAGATTACTAACGAATTTACAGTTTCTGGTAGGATGTGTCTAACAACTCACATTTAGGGTTGTGTCACCAAAGTGTTTCTCACAAAGAACACTCCGAAACTCGTTACAAACCAATTGGAATCCGATTTTCCAACCCGTAACCAATTTTCACAGTAAATCACTAAACCAGAACCAATCCAGAACTCCCCTTGTTATGTACATTAAAAAGAAGAAACATAAAAAACATACAAGCAAAGGAAGAAGGAAGAAAGGAAATCAAATTGATCACTGACAGTATAAGATTGAGACTTGTGCAGCCTGCAGCGGTGAAGACAATTATGCTGAAATCAACGGTGCTCTGGTTAAAGTAGGGTTTTCTCGGAGATGAGGAGAAGTTGTTCGATGCCTGCAGAGGAAGGAAAGGAAGAAAGAGCGGAGTTGGGAGAGTTTCTTGCTAAGCATGTTTTTTGCAAGCAATACAATAAACTTTAATTTTAATTCTTTTAAATTTCGTTGTTTTTATAAATAAATACCTTAAAGTTCAATTCCATCTAATTGGTCCTTGAAATTATTCTATTTTAAAAAAAATTTGCATTAATTTAAATCAAGTTGTTTATCTTAAATGTGAATCATTTATTGATTTTGTTCTTATTTTTTCTATATTTGTTTTCTTCATACATTAAAATAATATAGTACAAATAGGATTTTGGAGAAAAATAAAAATAAAAAGTATTTATTTTTGTTTATAATTTGAGTCTTATAATTAAATTATGTTGAATTATGATGTCAATATTAATCATTTACATTAGCTTGCCCTATTTTTAAAGTTTAGAGTAAATTAATTATATATATAAATCATTTTTAAGTAAGTATGTTCTTAAATTTTTCATTTCTTTTAATTTTCCTCATGTGAATTATATATATATATATATATATATATATATATATATATTATAAAATTATATTATGATTTGATATGTGTAAGAGAGACATATCACACTTGATTAAAAAAGGTAATATCCATATAAACACTTAAATTATTTTTTGAATTGCTTTTATTTTTCTATTTTGCAATGTTTTTGGAGGAGCCCTCAGCAAAGTTTTGATATTTATAGCTATGGGATGGTCCTGCTACAAGAAGTTCATGGGGGAAGAATGAATCTCATTTGTGTTAAATTGCAGCTATATGTTGACTACAAAAGCCTGAAAAATTATGTAAGATAACGTTCTTGTAACATGCTATATTAGAGTAGATATATCTGATAAAAAAAAATAATAAAAAAAAACTACACCACGATGACATGTGAAAAGATATATATAATTGAAAAGTTAAAATTATATGGTATCAAGTGGTGAATGAAAATCAAAGCAGATCTTTGAAACATCTTTTCTCATAAAAAAGAAATGGATTTAGATCTAACTCATTTTTAAAAAAATTAGTATGTAAAGATGAATTTTTTATTCTACAATAAATTATTCTTAGCTTTTAATAAATACTTCGATTCTCACAGTGGAGGCATTGACATATCTTACGCAATATTAGACAGGTTTAACTGATGTCATGATAATATTTTATATAAATCTTATATTCAATTATATAGTATGAAGTCGTCTTATATTATTCGATTATATTTAGAATTTTCAAAAATATTTACCTTTTAAAGCTTCTATTATGTTGTAAACAGAACATTTTGCATAACATCTTTCCCCAACAACAAAGGACTAAAATGGTCTTCAAATGTTTCATAGGCTAAACCAAATAAACAAATAAATATGCAACAAGTCTGATGAACAAGTAGCTTACATTATTCCAACCTATAGCTATAAGAGAGCATCTGGGACTGGGAGAAAGGAAGACATAAAACAAGTAAAAGCTGGATCATATGTAAAAATCTCTAACAAAAGAGTCAAGGATCATTCTAATTCCTTGTGACTTCAACTCTAGTCCTTGGAGAGTTTTGAAGCAAGTACTTCACAACTTTGCTTATTTGTCCATCAAACAGGTCTATCAATTTGCTTTTCACTCTCAATGATTCCAATCTAACAAAGCATGGTGGTTGAAATCTTGTTGAACCATCAGAAAGATCCTGCACAGTAAGAGCAAATAATGCAAGACTGAGTGCTGCAATTTCTTTTTCTCCTCATATAAATGCAGACATGTTTTGAGCATAAAAAATATAAGGAGCAAAACAAAATGAATGCTAAAAGAACTTACATCAAGTATTGCTTGAAGGGTAAATGATCCCAGAGTCAATATCCTTGCATTGGCCAGTGCTTGCATAAGTTTTATGATGATTGAACTTTTCACCATAAACAAGCCAATACTCACAGCTCCAAGAAGAGGTAGATTGCACACAGAAGAGAGTTGGTGGCTATTAACACCCTTGATAGTGAAAGAACGAAGATTAGGAGTACAAAGTGCAATGTCGTAAGCTTTTCTTTCAGCAAATATATTGTAACTGTATATCTTGATGCTGAAAAGGGTGGAATTAGATATGCAGAGAGCTTGTGAATCATTTTGCATGGAGCAGTTTCGAAGGTACAAGCTTTCTAACACACGACAGTGTGAAAAAGGCTCAACACACTCAGCATCAGCAGTTGTTGCAGTAAATTTAACACGTTCAAGATGCAGGCTTTTGAGAAAGGGCAAGTTCACAGAGTTTGGAATCACCACCACATTTGGATCATAAACATTGCAAATCTTGAGGGATGTCAAAGACTTGCAACAAAAGATGAAAGGGAGGGAACGAAATGCAGGTTTGCAAGTTAAATCTATACGCATTGTCAAATGCTGAACATCATGAACAATAGCATATTTCATGATCAAGTCTAGAACTTCAGACTCGTTTGGACTTATGACTACAAGATTTAGCAGGGAATGAGAATGATCTCTGCTAGACAAAACCCAAGACACAAATTTTCTGAAACAAATGTCCCCGGTGTATCTAGCACAGAATGTGAGACTAGTGAGACATTTGCAGAGATTCTTCCATCTTTTAGACAGAACACAGGTTTGAATAGCACTTTTTGTGCTCAGAAAACTCATTATGTGCAGCAAAACACAATCAGGTAACTCACTGATTCTGTCTTTCTCATCTTTTCTACATCTTCTCTTCTGTCTCTTTCTTTTCATCACCAACTCTCCCTCAGATTGTTTCCGTTTTGGAGCCATCACTTTCTACTTTTTCAGTTGTACACTGTGGTAGCAGAAAGTGATAGCCAAAGGATAAAATGAGTTTGTGAAGAACAAGACATGACTTGTCTTTTATAAGCAACAGTTGTAGCAGTTTGTAGAATGTTGCATATGACAGTACAAAAGTTTGAACCATCGTGCTGGATTAAAATCTTCATCATATTAGGAAGGAGAATTTGTTAATTTTCATTAATTTATATTTTACTTAATGTGTCACTGTGTTATTAAATTTTATGCCTATATTATTTATGGTAATCTACTACTTATTTTTAAGATTAATGGCAATGTATATTATGAGTGTAAAAACATTGGCATCAGTAATTGTTGGTATGATTTTTAATATATTTATTACTATATAGGAAGATTTGTGATTGGATTACAGTGTATGCAAATGTTAATTGATCCGCGTTTGAACAATATTTTGTTTGATACTATACAGTAATAGTATATGGGAAAAATAATTTTTAATTTAATTACTTAACATATATTTGATAGAACTTTACTTATATAATTTCATACATTTATTAATTTTTTAAATTATTATACAATGAACATTATATCTTAATTATGTTCAACAACAATAAATGATGCAAATATTAATATCTATTCAGTGCCAGTGTTAATAAATCTATGCAAATGTTAATAAGTGCCGAGTTACTTTATATGCGTGTATGTTATTAATACAGAAAGATATAAACAGTAAGGTCTTTCCGTAAATAAATAAATACATAAAAAGCAGGGAAAAATATTTAATAATAAAATTTAATGAAGAAGATATACCACTGTCAAATTTATTGACATATATATTATTGTATATAAATGTATGAATATATAAGATAATGTAATTGAGTACAATAAAACGAGAGAAAAATATTAATATCATAGTAATATATAAAAGAAACTGTTAGAGAAAAATCCATTAGATCCGATATGTTTTTGATTCAGAGTTTACTATATTATACAGTAGATTATTGAGTTTTGTCTGAGATATATGTTTGCACAATGTTTGATAAGCAAAAAATTCAGATTACACGCATCATGTTGTACCACGTGTTAACAATTATAATTTATAAACACATCTTATGTTTGGATAATATTCTTATTTTCACGTATACTAAGAAGATATGAAAAAACCAGGTTTTTTTTTTACCAATTCGCATATAATATTATTGAAAATTGGCAATTTTTAAAAATATTATAATATCGGAAAATCATACCAGTCTCACACGACTTTATTTCAAGAAGTCGTCACAAATATAATTTTGAATCTTACATCACGAATGTGATTCCACTAAGTCGTACACCATGAAGACAATTTTGATATTTAATAAGATAATTAGCATTTAATGATGTGGTTAATTTTAATTTATTATGAAAAGGTGAAGTCGCATGTTTCTTATACGACTTGTAAATTTGATGTTTATATTGGAAAAGAGGAGTCGTACGTGAATCATACGACTTGGACATAGGCAAAGACAACATTTCATGAAATAAGGAAGTTGTGATTGTGGTGCTACGAAGCGGAACTAAAGTCGTATGTCAGATGACTTTTTTTTTTATATATATTGTTTTGAAGTTGCGGGAAGGTTACGTGTTATATATAAATTTATATTTTTAAGACTTAAAATTTTTAATGGTAAGTAATTTTTGTGTAAAGATATAGTTGTATTAATAGAATAAAATAAATTATTATGCACTATAAATGAATGAAAAGTTAATGAAGTGACATGTATAATAGTTATAGATATAATGTAGAAGAAGTAATATGAGATTCAATATGTTATATCTATAAAGAGAAGAACGATTAGATTCAAAATTAGTACACACAAAAAGTTTGAGTAATAATATAATTGTACTAAAAAATTTATTTATGAGACATTGTTCTATAAAGAGACGTTCTTCTTTATCTTCTTAGTCTTAATTGAGGGGTGGAATAAGGTCATCGTTAGTTTTCTATTGATCGTCATTTTGTTCAACATTGCCATGTTCTTGAGATGACATCATGGGTCGATAATATTGCATGAGTGATATGGGATGGTATGAAGATGAATGTGTTGGTGTTGAAGTTGCAAACATGTTAGATGGACCAGAAAAAATATCTGGTTGAGAAGGAAACATGTTGAATGTGTCAAGAACTTGGTTCACTGAAGAATAAGAAGACATTTGTTGAAGATGATACATATATGTGGTTTGCATCGGTGGTTGTTGATAATTAGATGGACCAAATGAGTGATGATGAAATTGATTATGATAAGAAGAGCTAACATGGTGAATATGACCATGAGATTGGTTTTGGATAGGCTCCTGTGATGTATCATACTATATAGAAAAAGAAATCTTAGACAAATATAGGTGAATTAAGAAATGTATTAGAAAGAAAACTTACATTGTCGTCGTCTGATGAATCTTCTGAAAGTGATATGTAACAGATGCTATGGTTAATATACCATTGCATATATGGTATGATGGCCCTCAAATAGTCGTTTTCGATGAAATTGATACTTCAATCAAATGATTGTGTCGGTTGTTCCACATGGTTATCCACCATGCATGGTACTTAAGCCAATTTCTCTCTATTTTACCCCTTGTATCTTCTTTATGTGTCTGATATAAGTTTAACGATGTTATATATTTATAATATATTGCAAAAATAATAGCGTTGCTGTTGTTGCAACGTGAGCAAGCCTCCCTCCTTTTAAGGATGGTGCATCGAGATCTCCTCCACATGTTGATCTCACCTCCACATTTTATGGGATACTATTTTCAACACTAGGCTTCAGTTACAAAGCATGGATTTTTAAATCCCTTCATCACACAACCATTTTCTGATCTCTCCTTTTCTTATTTTCTTTTTCTCTCTTCTCTTATATCCTGGGTTACTTACTCTTTAAAGAGTTTATCTTGCTAGTTTCTGTTATCCTCGGGATATATCTGAGATGTTCCTGTTATACCCTGTGGGGTTTGCGCATATATTGCGGATAAATCCTTAAGGGCAGTGTTTCCAACACGCCTCAGGAATTCCTTTTATTTATGTTTTTATCTTTTTTATGCATATTTGCTAACAAACGATTTCGTGGGAATAATTTTTCGAAACCCATATTGTCACATAATGCGATCAGCTTGTTTGGGTTGTAACTGGTTCAATGTCTATCTTATTAGGTGAACGACACTTGCACTTGGTTGTTGCTTGTGTTAATGCACAAGCCCACCTTCCCCAAGTAACAAGTGTGTTGATTTCGATCTTAAAATGTAACATGCATGTAATGTAATCAATAAGTAATTAATACTAATGAGTGACAATTACCTTTTTGCCAGTGAAAATTCCAATCCTACGATAATCTCTTTAGTAGTTAATGGCTCAAAATATGGCGCAAGGGGAGGTATGCGTTCCCAAGCTCAACACTATAACAATAACATGCACCCTTAAACATTTTCTTGTTTGAAGTCAACCCCGTGATCTAACGCACAATAAAGACTCGCCAAAACAGTCAAACCCCAACTATAATTGGGAACATTATTTAAGTTTGCCAACAACAGAAGATGCATCAAATGAATTATGCTTCTTGATGTATCAATCATAAGTAAACTCCCTTTTAATTGGCAAATATGAGCTTTTGCATGTTCACATACAACATAGTGTGTTGGGTCATTAGGTAGTTGTTGGAACATGTTGTTGATGTTAGAATTAATTAACGAATTAATTCTATTATGCGACTCATTTGAAATATTATGATGGACCCAATTGTGATTTAATAAAATATAATGACCTATTGGTTATTGTGGAAAGTTATAATAAAATAAAGTCCAACCCAACTTGATGGATGTTGGCTTATAGAAGGATATCAGGATTCTGTCTATGACCATAAGGTTCTCTCACAATAAGTCATCAAAGAAAGAGAGTGTGAGAGGAGAAACGAAGGCAAAGAGATAGATTGGGAGAAGAGTTTGAAGAATAGAGCTTGAAGAACGCATTCTTATTGGATCTCTCATGAATCAAGTCTAGAATCCTATTATGATATATGTGAGAATCATGAATCTTAAGATCCTTAAATATTTTTCTATAATAAATTATTATTGCATAGAAACTACAAAATAATTTACAGTTGAGCCATGAAAGTTTGATTGTGTTTTCTTTAATAGCATTTTCGAGAGGTTAAATCCTAAAAGTTGTTGGCACTAGGGTATCAAGTCCTCACCCGTCACTACTTCACCGTCTATAGGAAGTCCCAATTACAGTGAGACATTTTCCAATGTAATTGGTGCCTTTCCTAATAGAAGATGGAAAGTGTGTCCATTCACAATCTCTTCGCCAATGCACTGAATAAATGATTATTGAAATCAATGTTGGAAAAGTGTATTTGTCCAAATCTGGCAAGATCAATCATATATTTTACTCATGGATGAAGAAATTCAATATGTTTTGTCACTCATACATAATGTTTTCTCAAATGGACTATTCTCTCATTTCTTTCCCAAATTACTTTTGTGACATGCTTATATTACAAACACAATATAAACATATCATCATGATGATGACTGTGAGTCATTTTAGAAATCACCTGCCATATATGAACTTGTTCAAATATTTTTTTATTTGAAAAATGTAAAATGTACGTACCAATAATCTTGTAAATATATATATATATATATAAATATTTTAAAATTTTAATTAATTAATTAATATTGTTAACCCAATAAATTAAAATAATTATCATGTTCAAATAAGTATTAATTTTAATTTTAGGTTGCGATATTACTACATATTTACATCTTTTAAGTAAGATAATACATAATTTTAATTTTTAAATTATTTTTTATTTTTATTTTTATTTTAATAGATAATGGGTGCCAACCCTTCCTTCATTTGTGCTAGACAAAAGCACTTGGTATTCTCTCTCATTTCTATATACAATTTTGTTGATTTCACTCCAAATGTTCTATACTTTTATCCATATGGATCTTTAAATCATATTTCTTTTATTATTAAATTCTAGTAAATTAAATTGTTGGAAATGTTGTTTTAGTTCGTTATGATTTGTTGTACTAATTCTACTCTAATTGTTACATAATGTGGTTCAAGTTCTCTCTTAGTCGCTCTATTTAGATTAATCACTAGTGCAGTAAGGGCTTTTGGCCCCGGTTGTTTTTGATATTCTGCCTCGGTTCCAGAACCGAGGCATATTGGGGTGAGGCAAAAAAGGGTGGTTTTTGGCCTCGGGTGTCAACCGAAGCCATA